>Ga0208246_1000081_pt1 | contig 96629 bp, 102 predicted proteins | sample RifOxyD2_FD_184039 | JGI IMG/M metagenome (GOLD analysis project Ga0208246, IMG submission 184039) | Soil microbial communities from Rifle, Colorado - Rifle Oxygen_injection D2 (SPAdes) | ecosystem: Environmental > Terrestrial > Deep subsurface > Rock core/Sediment | place: Rifle, Colorado... | reverse complement strand
CCTCAGCACGGAATTTTAGAGGGGATGGTGGAAATAGGATATGGCAAATCTAAACGGGCACGAAGTTGGAAACGACGGATACAGCCAAGAAGAGCCTGTAATCACTACGTCACCGTTCTACTCGACTCGTTAGATAGGAAGTAGTGATAAGACACTGAAAGTGGAAAGGGATTGGGTTCATACGGACAGGCAGGTAGTCGGAACATTTGTGGTTCAGGCGAACAGCACTATGAGTTGATTTTGATGTAAAAATCAGTCAAAAAACAGATGGACGGATATAAATTTCTTTGTTATAATTAAGACAATAATTTAATCTGGGGGTGTTTATTGACAAACGGGGTTTTGTTTCATGAAAGAGCTGAAAAGCAGATTTACCCTGTGGATTTGGTTTTTCATTAAAGATCTTGTGCTAATCCTGTCCGCCGGTTTTAGGGTGGGCAGTCCGCCAGGCTTTAGGGCGGAAAAGCCAGCAAGGAATCTGATGTAAACGAATTCAGAGGAGAAGTATGCTCCTTGCTCGGCGTGAAATATTGGAAGTTTATTTCCGGTGCGGTGAGATAAAATAAATATTAAGGGAGAGTTCAGGATGAAAAATATAATAGCAGTTTTTATGTTGCTGGTGTTTGGATGCGGATGTAGTGCTGCTGAAGATACTGCTAGGGATAAAGACATTAATGCTAAGATACCTCTCAATGATTCTATCGATAAATTAGCGTCGCAAGATGAAAAAATTATAAAAGAAGGACGAGAAGAATTGAAGGCATTAGGTGACAAAGCCCTGGATCCCTTGCGTAAATCTGCTACCACAAAAAATAGAAAATTACGATTACAAGTAATAAGTATTTATGCCGAGATGATTTTTGATCAAAAGAAAAACCCCGAAGAAGATAAGTTTATTATGGACTCTTTGAATGACGAATATTATATGGTAAGGATAATTAGTTCGGGTTTTTTAGCGGAAAATGGTTATATGGATATTGCAAAAAAAATAATTCAAAAAAGGAAAGAGCCTTCGGAAGATGACAATAAAATATTTAATGATATTATAGAGGGCATGAAAATTAGAATAAAAGACAATCCTCAACCTTTGATTATTAATCCTACAATGTTTGAAGAAGGCTATTTGATCGGAATGGATAAAAAAATAAATAAGCGGCTTGAAGAAATAATATTTAAAGAAAATGAAGTAGTAGCTTTGCGGGAAAAATTGATATCTGTATATTGGCACATAAACGAAAAAGAAAGTAATAATTTATTAATTAAAATATTGGAAAAAACCAAGTATCCAGAGATTAAAGAAGCCGCATTGTCTTGTTTGAGACGTGACATTAACAAAAAAAATGCTCTATTAATAAAAGAATTACGCGGGTTGTTAAGTAAAGAAAAGGACTTAGAAATTAAACAATTTTATGAGAGAATTATCGGCTACTTAGCGGATTCAGGTAAGGAGAAGTAAAGCAATATGAGAAAGAAAGTAGTATCAATTTTAGCGCTTATTTTGTTTTTATCATTATCTGGCTTATTAGAATCTAAGGAAGTAGGAGATGTTGCATATTCTTCTCTTCGTCAGATGTGGGGTGGTGGACAAAATCAATATACATTTAGTTATAGAACGGGTGTGCCTGGTTATATTGGGCATGCAATGATTTATTTTGGAACAGATGAGGATGGAAATGATTATATAATCCATGCTCCGGGAATTGGGCAGAAGGTAAAACGCGAAAAAAGAGATTTATCTGTATATGAAAAATATTTAAATATGGGATCTGTTACAAAAGAACAGAGACGAAAGATAATTTCTTTTGCAAATTCAAAAATAGGTTGCTTGTATGCAGTACCATATGAAAAAATGCTGATAGTGTTTAAGCCATCTCTTGAGGAACAAAAAGGTTATAATACCTTAAATGGGGAAGAATGTTATACTTGTATAGGAATAGTAGAGCGTTCATATGAAGAAGCGCAAGTGGGAGGCAGCGAAGGGCCAACACCAAACGGTGAGGGTCGAGATTTAGTACGTTCAGGAGAAGATTTATTTAGTAATTGGAATTCGAAAGAGGGTTCTTATGTTAAATTATTGACAGATTATCCTTCGCCATATAATGAGTTGAATGGATGGGTTTTATTCCCTTATACTCAGTGGCGTGAACAAACTAATCCATATCATCCAGAATTAGATTCTGAAAGAATGGTAAACACATCGTCGGGCAAACCAGTAGTCCAAATTGCGGCTCCTATTGATAATGAGATTATAGATCAGAATCAGTCTTCTACTTATACTATAAAAGCAACGGCTACTGATGGGGCTAATGGATCGGGAATATTTAAAGTTGAATATTATCTTGACCAAGTGGATGCAGATCATTTAATTACTAAAGTTTATACTTACAAGGATTCAAACGGCATCCCGGTATTTTTATACGAAAATGATACAGTACCGATAGAGCTTTCTGAATATAAATATGATTGGGATATTTCCAATATTTCCAGTGGGCAACATACATTGATTGCAAGAACAGTTGATAGGGCGGGGAATTGGTCAGACGACACACTGCGCCAGTTTAAAATACAAAACGCCAAAATGCCAGAAGTAGTCGATTGTTTCCCAATGGGAAATCATACAACATCGCCTACTACGGTAAGTGTAACGTTTAGTAAAGAGATGGACAGGACTTCTGTCTCTGTCAGCATAAGCGGAGTCGTTTTTGGTTTACCTGAATGGACTGGAAACACGGTGAAATATGCTATATTGGGACAACTTGCGGATGATAAGCAATATAAAGTAACGATTTCTCCGACATCAAAAGATTTGGCAGGGAATGAAATAATCCCATACCTTGGATTTAATTTTTCAACTTATAGGTCACTTCCAGATATTGATCGTGACGGAATACCTGATATTTATGACTGTGCACCAAATGATCCATATAATACGAACTGTGCTCCAAAGCCTTTGGATTCAGATGGTGATAAATTATATGACTGGGAAGATCCGTTTCCATTTGACCCGACAAATAGTGGAGTATCTGCGGGTGGTTATTTTAATGTAAAAGGGTTAACCGGTTTAAATCCGTGCCATATCCCGGGGACAAATCAGGCAGGATGGCCTGCTGTAAAAGCTTTAAAAGCAGAAGTGTATAGTATAGGAATAACTACATTAGGTGCCGGAGTGACAACGACACCTGTGCAAAAGTCTAATAATGTATTTACAAGCTTCGTAACCGGATTAGGAAATTTCAAAATAACAGCATATAATAAAAATGGAGCTGAATTGGCAAGTCTCGTTGTACATATAAGTACTAAAGGTGTGGCTTGTTTGTTTATGGTTCAGTTAAACCCTGACGACAACGAATCCGTAATGCCTCCTGAGCAGGCAAACTTGGATAATCCGCCAAGCAATGGCAATGTACCTCTCGTAATACCTCTGACCGGTATGGCAGGTCGAATGTATCGTTTGCTTCAAGATAAGCTTGGCTACGATAGTTTAGGACTAATGCTTGAATTTCCACCGGAGCTGTTAGTTACAACAAATCACGTTATGGTATTACCTTCCGGTGGATACAATGGACTTTCTCAAAGCGTAAAAGATAATATAGCCCTGTATGTCCAGGCTGGCGGCACCCTCATAGTCTTTACCCAGCAAAATGGCTATCAATTTGCAGACTTACCCGGAGGAGCCGTAAGAGGCTATGGTTATGCGGAAGACCAGAGTTGTCATGCCAATGCGGTATATATAAATGAAGAGTCCGCAATATTTAATGATCAGACCAGAGTATATATGGATGCTTCCGTTGATGGATATTTCACAGCCTGGCCTAACAACGCAAAGATATATTTAGGCAGACAGAAAAACCAGCAGCCGGCGATGATTGAGTATCCTTACGGGAATGGAAAAGTAATCGCAACGACATTATACAGCGAATTTGGAAATTATATGTATAACTTAAGCAATGAAGAAAAAACACTTGTCAACTCCCTTATAAAATATGCCTTGGATCCTTTAACGCCTTTGAATCAATATTTAAAATTAGCCCAGCCAATGGCTGATTTGACGTTTAATGTGACTGCGCCTTCGGATGTATTGATTGACGGAAGTGATGTGACATTTGTAATAACTATACAGAATAAAGGGAGCAGCGACCAAACACTAAAAGTTGCGAGGGATTGGGTTCATACGGACAGGCAGGATGTCGGGACATTTGTAGTTCAAGCGAACAGTACTTTAAACATACCCGTGATAATGCATAATATCCAGGATATCCAGAATAATGATTTTTATTCATTTAATGCCATGATTTATAATACAACGGACGGTTCCAGCATAGGCAGCCCTGCAATATCCGGCAAAATGTATCCGGCATCGGTTCAGACGATTATTTCTGTAGATAAAACGGAGTATGCGCCCGGAGAGACTTCAATTATTACATTAAATTTAAAGAATCTTTTGGCTCTTGACTATGCAGTAAGCTCAAAAGTAGTTGTTACTGATGCTATTAACAGCAAAGTATTCGAAGAGACTAGGATGACTAATTTAACCGCAAATAGTATTTCATCAGAAGCATTTAATTTCATTGTTCCGTCAAAACAGGGTTTCTATATCATCACCGTAGATATCGAAAGCAACGGGAGTAAAGTTGGAACAGCATCAGTATATATAGAAGTCCCAAAAGCAGAGCTCAAGCTTACAACAATCCTTCCCAATTCTTTTGCTTTAGGTTCCAACTTAGTCAATGTAAAAGTGGACAATATCGGCAAATCTGCCGTTAATAATGGTCAGATTAAAGCAGAACTAAAGGACCCTTTTTCATCTGTTATATTTGCAGAAACAAAAACTTTTAGCGCGGGAATAGGTCAATCAACAGAGGTTGCCTATTCTGTTAATATTCCGGCATTGAAATTTGGTAATTATACTATGACAGTTTCTGCGATTACGGAAGACGGTGTAATAGACAGCACGGTAAATATCCCTTGTAGTATTTCAAGGAAATTTTCATTTGATAAATTATCATACAAGTCGGGAGAAAATGCTGCTGCGATTCTGGAATTAACAAATACCGGCATGTTTAACATGTCTTTAAGCGCAGCAGTAACAGCACCGGCAATGGGATTTAGTCGGACAGATTCTATGAGTCTTAATAAAGGGGAAACAGTCAGCAAGGTGTATAATATAAATATACCGCTTTCTGCGAATTATGGCGTGCAGGGAGTAAGAATAGATCTGATACTTGGGAATACACTTTCTTATATTTATAGTTTTTCCGTAGCACCGCCGAATATATCAGGGAGTATTGAAAGTAATGGTCCATATAGTTACGGAAGCAGGATTACAGCAAAGCTCGAAAATATCGGCGGATCAAATACTATTTATGATTATGTTATAAAGCTTATAGATTTTAATGATGTAGTAATCAATCAAGCATCCGGAAGCGATACACTGGCATGGGGAGAGGTAAAGAGACCATATCTTGATCTTACCAATTCTCAGATGTCAGGCGGGCAGTATGTGGTAAACGGGATAATAACGGATAAGAAGACAAATAAAAAGACTGTCATACAACAGTACGTGGCAGTTACGGGGTTGACCGCGAATATATCGGTAACTATGGATAAAAAAAATTACTTAAACGGAAATACAGCAACCGTATCAACGACCGTTATACCGCAGGGAAGCATCACGAATGCAACACTCGAAACAAAAGTATATAGGCCTGCCGAGAGTATTGTGAAGCATCCGGAACTTAACGGGATAACAGCGATTGCGGTGGAAAAAACAACGATATGGTATGGGAAAGACAACGGAGAAATTGCGAAGTATAATAAAGCAACGGGGCAGTATCAGACGATAACTGTACCGTATGTATCCGGAATAGAGAAATGTGTATTTACCGTAGCGGTCGATTCAGATTATGTATGGGTTGGAGCTGCAAAGGCAGGATTACTCAGGTATGAAAAATCCTCCGGCACATGGAAGAAGTATACAACAAACGAAGGCTTGTCGGCTAATGCGATTCTAAGTCTGGCTAATGACGGGAATTATTTATGGATAGGGTCGTCTTACGGGTTAAACAGGATGGATAAGTTAAACGAAACATTCACAAAATGGTATTCTAAAGACGGGCTGACATTTGATCAGATAAACAGTGTTTCAGTTGACGGTAATTTCATCTGGGTGGGTACGATTCTTGGTTTAAACAGGTATAGCAAGATAAATAACACATGGGAAAAATATACTACCGGTGAAGGATTACTTGATAACTGGGCAAAGTCAATATACGCGAACAGCAGTAATGTTTGGATAGCAACGAAGAATGGGATAAATAAATATGACAAGAGTACGAGTTCCTGGAGCGCCTTAACTACAGCGAACGGCTTGATATCCAATGTCTGTTATTATGTGACAGAAACAAAAGACGAGATCTGGATAGGAACGGATAAAGGCGTATCGGTATTAAACAAAGCGGCAAATATTTGGAAGAGCTATACAACGACGGACGGAGTAAGTAATACCAATGTAAGGTTTATCGCAGTGGAAGATAATAAGGTCTGGATTGTCAGTGCGAGCAAGTCGTACTGAGTTATCAGAATACATCATTATAGATATTTTTTGTAGTTGCCTCATTTTATGAGGCCAGAAACGCTTGGTAAATCAAGCAACTACAAGTTTTGACTAGAACTGTTTGCTAATAACTTTTACGGAGCTATATGAAAAAGACATTGTACTTGATAATGCTTTTAGTTTTATTCTGTAATCCGGGACTGTCAGCTATTACGGATAATGCGAATGATTTGATTGTTCCTTTAGGGGAAAGTTATACCTTATTTGGAGCCAAGACATATATTAATTCCGTACAAATTACAGGTACCCTTTATGTGAAAGCTTATGATGGAACTACAGATAGCGGAAAACTTGAATTAATTAGCACATCTGTTAATGTGTCAGGCATTATAAACGCGAATGGAAAAGGATATCCAAAAAACCAGGGGGCAGGAAAAGGTGTAATTGTAGGTGGATATGCAAGTGGCGGAGGATATGGCGGCAATGGAGGAATGAGTTATGGGAGTATTCCCGGGGGCAGTGCGTATGGCAGTATAAAAGATCCGTATGATTTAGGTTCAGGAGGAGGAGCCTTTGCTGCAGGAGGTGGCAGTGAAGCAGGGTCCGGAGGCGGAGCGATAAAGATAAGGAGCACAGGAATAGTAAGGATAGATGGAATTATAAGTTCGGAAGGATCTATGCCCGGATATGGATCAACAGGAGGAAGCGGAGGTTCAGTATATATAATTGCTTCGCAGTTGGAAGGCAGCGGTGCAATAAGCGCGAGCGGATCCGCCGCGACCGGACAGTTTGGTGGAGGAGGCGGGGGCAGGATAGCAATATATTATATCCAGAATAATTTTACCGGAATCATAAAAGCGTACGGAGGGTTGGTCGGATATGGCGGTACGAATTATTTAGGTGGAGCAGGAACAATATTTACGAAGGGAAGCATACAGACAAACGGAGATTTAAAGGTAGACAACAATAACAATTTGGGTAATCTCACTCCTTTTGTTGATGGTCAATATAGTTTTGATAACATAAATGTTTTAAATAAGGGAAGATTGGAGATTTCTTCCGGAGATACAATCAATGCTGGGAATTTTAATATACAAGCAAGTGGAACGGGATATTCAAGCGGCAATGTTATTTTGACGCAGGAAATGAAAGTAGATGCAAACGGGACAATGTATCAAAGCGGAGCAAATATTAATTGCAATAAATTAACCATAGGCAACCTGGGTACGTACTATTTGGATTCAAAACTTACATTATCGGAATTTAAAATATTATCCGGGGGGATTTTAACGCATTCTGCAGGTATACTTGGATTTGATTTAACAGCCGGAAGTATAACTATAGATAATGGCGGCAGTATAAACGCAGTTGGAAAAGGATATCCAAAAAATCAGGGGACCGGAAAAGGTGTAGTTGTGGGTGGATATGCAAGTGGCGGAGGATACGGCGGAAATGGAGGAATGAGTTATGGGAGTATTTCCGGAGGCAGTGTGTATGGGAGTATAAAAGAGCCGTATGATTTTGGTTCAGGAGGCGGTGCCTTTGCAGTTGGAGGTGGCAGTGAAGCAGGGTCCGGCGGAGGAGCAATAAAAATAAGGAGTACAGGGACAGTAAGGATAGACGGGAGTATAAAATCAGAAGGATCATTGCCTGGTTATGGATCAACAGGAGGAAGCGGAGGTTCAGTATATATAATTGCTTCGCAGTTGGAAGGGAGCGGAATGATAAGTGCCAATGGCTCTGATGCAACCGGACAGTTTGGCGGCGGAGGGGGAGGCAGGATAGCAATATATTATGATCAGAATAATTTTACCGGAATCATAAAAGCGTACGGAGGGTTGGTCGGATATGGCGGTACGAATTATTTAGGTGGAGCAGGAACAATATTTACGAAGGGAAGCATACAGACAAATGGGGATTTAAAGGTAGACAACAATAACAATTTGGGCAATCTCACTCCTTTTGTTGATGGTCAATATAGTTTTGATAACATAAATGTTTTAAATAAGGCGCAACTGGATATTAAAACTGGCAATACTTTAAATGTAACGCAAGAATTTAAAGTAAATGCAAACGGCATAGTTAATGACCATGGCGGAGCTTTCAGCGCAAGTACTCTGACCATTGGGAATTTGGGTACATTTATACTGGATATAAATATGTCCGTTACTGACTTGAAGATTCTATCAGGGGGTATTTTAACGCATTCCGCGGGTATACTTGGATTTGATTTAACAGCAGAAAATATTTTTATAGAATATGGCGGTAGCATAAGCGCGACAGGTAAAGGTTTCCCTGTTAATCAAGGTCCCGGGATAGGCGGAGTTTATAACGGAACTTCAGGGGGTGGTGCGGGATATGGAGGTAATGGAGGTGCGTTATATACTGCTGTCGGCGGACCTGCTTATGGAAGCGCGGAGCAACCGATTTCTCTAGGCTCAGGGGGTACTGGTTCAACAGGTGGAGCCGGAGGCGGAGCGATAAAGTTAAATGTAAACAGCGTTTTGCATTTGGAAGGAAATATTAATGTAAATGGAAACAATAATTCAGCCAGTGGAGGGAGTGTATATATAATAACCAAAAATATATGCGGAAGCGGAAATATTTCGGCTGACGGTGGAAGCGGCTATGGCGGAGGGGGGGAGGCAGGGTCGCGATATATTATAACAATTGGAATCATTATGGAGTATTAGCTGCTAACGGCGGTATCGGCAGCAGCGGCGGAATAAGCGGGTCAAGTGGAACTGTCTATTTAAAACAAACCTCATGGGATCAGGGACTCAGTTCAGGATATGTTACCCCTTACGGCGGGAATTCTGATGAATTAAACAAGATAGGAAGCATGATTTATCAGGCGAAAAAGACTGTGAGTATCTCCTCTGTCGCAGGATATGCGGATAACACCGGGATTATTACGGTTGCCGGAAAATATTATACTGTTTCAACCCTTAATAACAGCCTGGGGCAATTCATGAACGGAGAGTCTAATTCTTTTTATGTCAGCGATTCTCCGATACTGATATCATTCAGTCTTGATAAGAAGGCATACAAACCCGGGGAGCAGATAAATATAACGGGGGAAATTAAAAACAGTTCGACGGATAGTTTTACCGGGCTTACTTTTAATCTTAAGAAAAATGACGATGTCATCCTTACACAGACATTCGATCTGACGGGAAATGAAGTAAGGACATTTACAGCTTCAACAAGCGGGCAGTCAGGTTTTAATCTTTCGGCCGGGATAGGGCTAAATATTATTACAGAAAAGGTTATAGTTGAAAATCCCTCTATTGAAGTTTCAATATTGGCTCCGGATAGCACAGGGCAGGATCCGTTCGTGTTTTCAGGCGTGTTAAAGAATACAAGCAGTACGGATGTGACTCTCAATCTGGATATAACAGGCGAAGGATTATCGGACACACTGTCAACTACGGGAATAACTATATCTTCAGGTAACTCTTATGTATTTACAAAAACATTTTCGATAATTAAAGATACTATATTTAACGTAACGTTAACCGGGGATATAGAAAAGACAACGCAAAAACTCGTTGCATTTGGCGAGAAGATCAATTTTACCGTCCAGCCTGAGGCGTTATATTCGAGCGGACCTGTAAGCATTCTATATAAGGCTATAAACATAGGCTTGTTGGACAGTCAGTTCAACATAACTTTCAAAATAAACGGGATGACGGAAACGAAATGGGCTTATGTTCCGAAGAGCGGCGAGATAATAGATTATTATACGCCGGATTTGCCGGAAGGCGATTATGTTTTAACTTACGAAACTATTTTCGGGACCGGACAGGCAAATATTACGGTAAGGAATTATAACAAGGTTAGTATTACAAATCTTAATCTGACATCGGTAAGTATTAAGAGCGCGGAGTTTGCCTTGACAGTTAAGAATTCGGGATTAAATGTATTTAAAGGCAATCTTATGCTCTCAACTTCGTTCCAGGACAAGCAGACCAGCCTGGAATTAAATCCAAGCGAAGAAAAAACTCTGTCTTACATCTTCGATGTTTTAGACGGTGTAAGTCCCGGAGACTATAATTTAAAAGCACAGGTTATGTCCGGCACAGATGTCGTGAATGAAACGACGCTTGCGTTCAATCTGGCGCCGTCTTTTGCTTTAAGCGAAATACCACAGAATTTGTCATTTAACGCAGGAAGTGCAGCTGTCGTTCCATTAATGGTTAAGAATTCCGGACCTGTTGCCGGATTTACAAATGTATCTTTCAACTCCGAGGATTTCATTAACAGTTTCTACGCGGTGAAATTGCTTTCCGGAGAAGAAGCAACCGTTAATTTTGGTTTTAACATTTCTGATGATTTACTTTCGAAGGACTATATTGGTCTGGCTAAGGTAAATAATGTGGAATACAATATTCCATTCTCTGTAAAAGGATACGGCATTAATGTAACCAATAGTCTTGACAAAGTCTCTTATGCTGAAGGTGAAACAGCGGTATTCACTGTTAAAGTGTTAAGCGTAAACGAGCTTTCTCCTGCGGGATATGTAACGGTCAAATTTGGAGATTACGAAGAAAAGACCGCAGTTATGCAATTTAGCGGAACAGAGACCCCTGTAATATTCAATATACCGGTGCATTTTACTGCTAATAAACTTAGTTTCGGTGTTTACCTTGAATCCGGAAGAGCTTTATATTTAAATTCGCTGTATATTTATAAGAAAGGCGAAGAAGTTGCGATAACGATGAACAAACAGGTATATAATTCCGGTGAGGCCATTACCGTATCGGCATCGTCTCTGGTAAGCGGGGTTCTGGAAATAACCGCGCCGAATTATCAGAATACTTTTAATGTAACATCTTCAACTCATCTTAATTTCCAGTTTAATCTGCCGCAGGAGATGGTGACAGGCAACTATTATATCAGCTATGCATTTCTACCCGAAGGAGCCGCTGAAAAATCATACGGGAGCGCGGTCTTTGATGTCATAGGGTATACCGTAAAATATGTGGAAGCAGCACTTGATAAGGCGTTCTATTATCCCGGTAATAATATTGCATTAAAGCTAAAAATTAATTCAAACAGAAATATTGCCGGATGTACGCTGAATCCCAGTATATTTGACGGTTTCCCGATAGGTGCCTCCGGTTTTGATCTTGCGACGGGAGACAACAGTGTTACGATTAATGGTGTAGTTCCTTCAAATATTACCGGTGGGACAGGAAATATTTACTACGAGCTGAAAAAGGGCACGCTTGGTTTGACGACGGGAATTCAAAGTATAGAAATAAAGCTCCCTGATGCTCTACCTCCGGTCAGCAGTGTGTTACCAAGCGGTGATTTATATAACAACGGGCAGGCAAATTTCGCCCCGGCAAGTTTTACTTACAGTATATTTTCAATAGACGACGGTGTGCCGCCTTCGGGAGTTGATTATTCGAGCGTCAAAGTAAATGGAGCGGATTGGTTAACATATACCACTCCGATCAGTTTTATTGCCGCAGGTGAGCAGGTAATAAGATATAAATCTGTGGATAAAGCAGGTAACTGGGAAACCGAGAAAGAGTTTAGAGTAACTATTGATAATGCGGCATCGGTGTCCAACCTGAATATCGGGATTCCTCAGTATGTTCTGGGTGATAACACATGGGTAACCACTGAAACATTGATTAATTTAGCAGCAACTGACTCCGGTTCCGGAGTGAACAAGATTGAGTATAATATAAACGGTGGTGATTGGTTGATATATTCAGTTCCGTTCAAACTGTCTTTAAGCAGTTCAAATGTGATTAGCTATAGAAGTATAGATAACGTTGGAAATATTGAAACTACAAAAACAAAAACGCTTTATGTTGATATTGCCCCGCCTGCTTCAATAATAGACGTAAGTGAACCGAAAGTAGTAGAAGTGGATAAGTTAATAGTCTTTAAAGAAACGAACTTTACTTTGACGGCAGTAGATACTGGCTCAGGAGTAAAGGAAATAAAATACAAAATAGACAGCGAAGATTACAGGATTTACACAAACCAGTTTAATCTTGCAAATTATGCGCAAGGCGGTCATTTAATAACATATTATAGCGTTGATAATATCGGCAATGTCGAGGTAGAAAAAACTCTGGCTGTGACTTTAAGGGTTGATTCCACACCGCCGGTTAGCTCTATATCCTTAGGCATTCCGAGCTATAATGATTATGTGAACAGCAGCACGGGCATAACAATTACATCTACAGATGATTCATCAAAACTGGCTAAAATCTATTACACGATTGATAACGGCAGTATAAATGTTATTGCTAATACATCCGAAACGATAGTATTCTCGACGAGTATTTTATTGAATAATCCCGGATTAGCCGACGGTAAGCATTTCTTGGCGTACTACGCGGAAGATGCTTTGGGTAATATAGAAATAGCAAAATTGAAAGAAGTTTACCTTGATAATACACCATCAGTTTCTTCCATCTCGATCGGTCAGCCGCAATACAGCGGAGTGAGTCCTTTGTTGGTCTCATCGGGAACGGCGTTTACTCTGACCTCTATAGATTCCGGTTCAGGTAGTTTACGGAATGAGTATAGTATTGACAACGGCTGGAGTACCGCGAATATCTTTAATATCCCCATAAGCACGGCAGACGGGGTTCATGGGGTTAATTATAGGAGTTTGGATAATCTTTTGAATACAGAGCTCTCAAGAACCGTAAGTATTACCCTTGATAACACGGCTCCTGCGGCTAAAATAACATCTCCGGTAAACAATGAATACGTTAATGGTATTGTTTCTGTAATCGGAATGGCAACGGATACTAATTTTGATAACTATATCCTTGAATACGGCGCAGGAGAGACACCGGCAACCTGGTTTGCTATAAAGACCTCTTCTTTGCAAGTTCCGGAAGGGGGCGAGCTCGGGAAGTGGGACACAGCTGGACTGTCTGAAGGAATTTATACTCTGAGACTTACCGCAGTTGATAAGGTGCTGAACTCCAGAATAGAAACAGTAAAAGTCACAATAATGACATTTAAATTCTTATTGGCAATATATGACAGGTTGTCTCATCCCGATAAAATAGCCGTAGATAAAGACGGATATATTTACGCTGCGGACAGGGAAAATGACTGTATAAAAGTCCTTGACCATAAAGGAAATTCAATAAGCATCGGAAAAGGGATTTTGAACAAGCCCGAAGGCATAGCGCTTGATAGTAACGAAAATATTTATGCAGGAAGTAGAAATACAAGCGTAATAGAGAAGTTCAACTCTAACGGAAATCACATAGCAACATTAGGGCAGGGGTTTTTCAATAAGGTTTGCGGGTTAAAAGTTGATGAAACCGGAAAAATAATAGCGGCAGACAGAAACCAGAATGTAATAAGGATACTCAATCCCGATGGAACACTTTTTAATACTATCGGAGCGGGTCAGCTTAATAAACCTGAAGATGTAGATATTTGGAAGGATGAATCCGGCAACATATATTATTTTGTTGCAAATAGGAATCAGGATAATATCAAGGTGTTTAATGGGCAAGGTGTATTAGTTAAAACCATTGATTGCTCAAAGACACTCACAAAACCGGATGGGGTTGTCGTAAATGCAAGCGGCGATGTAATTGTAGCTGACAGCAATAATAACAGGGTCGTAAAGCTTGATGTAGCGGGGAATATAAAGTTAACTATTAGTTTTGCGGACGGCCTTAACTTTAACCATCCTAAAGGAGTATGTTTTGACACTCTGGGTAATTTATACATAGCGGATTCAATGAATAAGAGAATAGTTGTTTTTGGGACCAAATTACCTGAAGTTCCCGATTTGCCGCCGGAACAGGAATTAGTAAAGAAGAAAGAGGAAAAGCAAAAGGAAAACCAAAATAAGCCGGAATGGCAAAAGCAGATAGAGGAAAGACAGACGCAAAGCGAAAAAGAAAAAGAAAAATGGGAAACAAAAGAAGGAAAAGAAGCAAGAAAAGCAGAGGAAACAAAGAAAGAGAATAAAAAAAGACCGAAATGGAAGGACGAGGCTGACAGGACGGATAAGGAAAACAGGGGAAGTAAAGACAGCAAAGAAAGTAAAAAAGGCAAAGAGGATAAGAAGATAAATATTGCCTACACATATACGGAAATAAAGGATCAGAATACCGGAGAGGTAATTTGGAACAGCATGAAAGACCATAATAATGGGCAGTTTAAAGATCACAGGCCGGGTAACGATTCACAAGGCGCCTCAACAGGCTCAGGACAGGGAAAAGATAAAGGAAATAGCGGGAAGAATGAAAATAATGGAAATGATAAAGACGCTGATAAGGAAAAGGGAAATAATGGTCAGGGAAACGGAAAAGAGAAGGACAAGGATAAGAATAAAGGGAAAGGTAAAAAAAGCAGTCCGTTTGAAACGGAAGAAATAAAAAGCCCGATGTTTGAGATTCAAAAATTCTAGAGATACAATGACCCTGCACCACATTGGGTACAGGGCATAGTTAGGAGGAAGATTGTTTAAAAACCAAAGTTTTATTATTTTTACAGCAATATTTTTACTTTTCAGTTCGTTGGTTTTTTGTCAGCAGCAACCACAGGCTGCGCAAGTAAAATCAACACAGCAAACAGTTTCTGGTGCTCATAAAATAATAAAGTTAGGCTATGCGAATTCAGTTGAGTTGGTCAAAATATTGCAGAAATTTGCAGGAAATACAAAGATAGAGGCAGATGAAAGATTGAATGCTATACAGGTTTATGGCTCCAAAGAAGAAACTGAAGAAATGGAAAAAATAATCAAATCTGCAGATACCTCAAATGACCAGATCTTAATCGAAGCTCCTGTAGTGGAAATAAGCAAATCAGTAAGTTCAACGATAGGTATAGAATATTCAAAACAGTATATTGATATACAGACTATTATACCTCCGGAACAACTAACAACAGCTTCTATCCCGAGCATAATACCCGCGTTGATTCATTATGGAGGAGAGAATGCAGAAGCAAAGATTTTAGCAACTCCGAAACTCCTTGTAGATAATGGGAAAGAGGCAACAATTAAGATAATTGATAAAATTCCGATACCAATAACAACGAGTTCAATAACAAGCGGCGGCCAGGTGGTTTCTTCAACAGCAATCCAGTTTGAAGAAGTAGGAATAAAGTTAAAAGTAAAACCAATCATTTACAGCAATAATGAAGTAACAATAAAATTAACCTGTGAAGTAAGCACAGTCGGGAAAGTAACAGCCCAGGGGTATCCGGAGATAGGAAGCAGAACCGTAGAGACGGATATAAAATTAAAAGATGAATACACGGCAATCCTTGGCGGATTAATCAAAGAGGAAGAAAGATTAACAAGGTCAGGAATACCATTATTAATGGACATCCCATTGCTTGGATTATTGTTCAGTAAAACAGACACAGAAAAAGTAATAACAGAAATAAGGATAGGAATCAAGCCAAAGATAATCAAAGCAGGGGATAAACTTCCTCAGCCGCCTAAAGAAGAAAAGAAATAGTGGATTAGGTCCATCTTGATTGCTAAATATTTCAGTTAACCATAATGCAATATGTTTATGCAAATCTTACAGGATTATATATGTTGCTTTAATATTAAGGGGAGGTGCATTATGGCTATAATAAATAGCTGGAAAGAGTTGTTTGATCATTGGGAAAAAGATGCCAATAAGTATTCTGCATTGTCACGATTGCGAAATTATTATGATACAGAACGTGAGCGAGTATTCGAACCAGCGAATAATGAAATGATGGATATTATTAGAACCGAAGGACAAACTTCTCTAAAAGCTGATAGAATGACCGAAATATTTAGTAGAGTGAATCCGGAATTTTTAAGGTTAACAAGCTGGTATAACACAATGATTTGCGAAATAGAAAATCATTATAAGTAATTTGCGGGATTATCGTTAAGCAATAAAAAGTGTATTGGGGTCTCTATCGTATTTATAATTTATGAATACGATAGAAGCGAAAGACATTAAAAGCCAAAAAGACAGGGTGTTCTATAACAATATCCGACAAACTATTGACCATCTACAAAACTTCATTGTAAACGAAGCCCCAGCCTGTACTTCCAAAGAAAAGATAACCGATTCCCGCTCTGCATATAAATTATGCAAGAATGAGGAAACTATGGCAGTATATTTAAAAGACGAAATGTGGATAGCTGATATTCGTGTCAATGGTAAAAGATACCGTAAAAAGTTTCGTGAAGAAAGTGGTAGACTTCGGTTCCTTGACAATGAAGAGGTTAACCGGTTATTAAAAAACACTCCGGAACAGATAAAACCAATCATAATTGTGGCCTTGTATACAGGTCTTAGGCGAGGGGAATTGTTCAATCTTGAGTGGAAAGACATAGACCTCAAGCGTAAAGTTCTCAATGTGATTAAGAGTAAATCCGGGAAAGTAATGGAAATACCAATGAATGAATTTGCATATAATACCTTTTTGAAGTTGAAAACAGCTGATAATTGTGGTAAAATCTTTAACACTGTAAATTTCAGGAAATTATTTGCGCAAGCTGTAAAGGGAGCAAAACTTAACGACGTAATTATGTACACGACCAGACACACGTTCGCCTCGCAGCTCGTTATGGCAGGTGTTGACCTTGTTACGGTAAAAGAACTCTTAGGACACTCAAAGATAGAGATGACGATGAAGTACGCACATTTATCACAGAATCATAAGCGGCAAGCAGTAGAGCAGTTGGCAAGTAGGATAAATATCAGTAATGAAGAAAAATAGTGGACACTTTTCGGACACAAGAACTTTACAAAAACGAAAACCTCTAAATACCCTTTAAAAATATGTCGGGGCGTCCGCTGTGAAACAGCGAGACCTTGCCGGAAAACCGGCGGGAGGCGTCCTCCGCAAAGCGGAGAGATCTCGCCGAAGGCGGACAGGTGGCTAGCGCATCCACCTAGGTGGATGGTCGCCCGATTATAATGAAATAATATAAATTGCACGGAAGTTTGTTGGAAGATGTCGGGGCGTGGCGCAGGTGGCTAGCGCATCCACCTAGGTGGATGGTCGCCCGATTATAATGAAATAATATAAATTGCACGGAAGTTTGTTGGAGGATGTCGGGGCGTGGCGCAGGTGGCTAGCGCATCCACCTAGGTGGATGGTCGCCCGATTATAATGAAATAATATAAATTGCACGGAAGTTTGTTGGAAGATGTCGGGGCGTGGCGCAGGTGGCTAGCGCACTCGCTTGGGGTGCGGAACAGGCCATATTTAAAACATCAACAAATACAAGGTAATATCTTACACATCAGCAGTTTTACCCCTTTAGCGGCTTATCCCAATTTATCCGATTTTGCCTGTTTTTACCCCGAAAGTGGACACTTTTTGGACACAAATAAGGGAGTAGATTCGGCAGAAAATTTAGCATTATATACTACGAAGCAGTGCACCTTGTTCACGTATTTAGAGAACATTTAAGAGAAAATGTCTTCCGTCCCGCGCTGTTTCATCTTGATAAAGTGCTTTCTAACCATTATAATACACTTACGCAAATACGTAAATAGCAATCCCAGGAAGGTCTAATATTCATGAGAAAGAGTGCAGGCCGAGTTAATAAAGGAAAGCATTACAGAGCAGAGCTAACTTTGCCGGAAGCATTAGGCAAGTTTCTTGTCGAGTTCGGCGCGGAATCTAAACGTTCCGGTGGCTATAATCTTCCGAAAACTGAAATCATAAGAGCTCTAATAAGGGTTTTAATGAAACTCAATGTTGATGTAACAGGTGTGAAAGACGAAGACGAGCTTGTAGAAAGAATAATGCAGGCTATAAAGAAGAAGTAATACAATGCCGGTATTAAGCCGGTTTTTCTTATGATTGCTTTTTACGTATTTACGGTAATAGTGTATTGTTATAGGGAGGTAAGGATATGAGACCCAAGCTGGTTGTATATCTTTTATTGCTAGTGTTATCAATTATATTATTATTGTCACCTGGAGTAGTTTATACGATAGAAAGCGCAATATTTGATTTTGGACGACAAATCGGAATATCTAACTTTATTATGGGAAAGACAGTTGACATTGTATTTATCACTATACCTATAGTTTTGTTCATTCTAATTGTAAAGACTCTATTAGAGAAATCAAAACTAGCAATAATTAAGACCAAGAATAAATGGAATTGGAATGCATTTTGGATGGGTTGCCTATGGTATTTATGGCATAGAATGTGGATAAAGGGATTCTTAATCCTTTTTGTAACAATCATACTTGCTCTAACCTTAAATGTTATTGGTGTGATAATAGCAGCCGTTTATTGTGGCGTAAATGGGACTAAAGATTTAACAAAATTCAAAGCAGAAGGGAAAGAAGATTTTTCGGAATTCACGGTTAGACTTAGTGGCAACACAAAGACCTGCCCATCATGTGCTGAAAAAATCAAAGCAGAGGCAAAAGTATGCAGATACTGTGGTAGAGATGTCCCATCAACACATGAAGGAGATGAAAGAAATGCCTAAAAAGAAACAAGCTAGAATATCGCTTATCCTTACTAAGAGGGAAAGAGATTTTCTAAAGTCTTTTAAGAATAAGTGCAAAAATAGTGGAGGAGATAACCTCTCATATGGTGAAATCCTTAGAGCTATGGTTAAAGTATTTAAAAAACTTAAAGTTAAACCAGACAATCTTAAGAACGAAGTTGACTTAATTAAACGCATTTGTATCAAGGCTAGGATACCGTACAAATAAGTAATCTTAATATTACCCATGAAAATATTTACAATTAACTACAAATTTGAAGGAGGGGCCAAATGAAAAGCATGATGATTGTATTTTCAATGCTGATGGTACTGGGTTGTGGGAAGAATCCTCTCCTAACGGTTTTGTCACCTACTACGACAGGTGGTGGCGGCGGAGGAACCACCATTACTATTCCTAAGGTTGAAGCAGCCACCATATTACCTAACGGTGGAAGTTTCACCAATTCAGTTATTGTAACCATATATTGTAACACTCCTGGGGCAACCATCCAGTATACTACGGATGGAACAGACCCGGCCAAGGCCCCGAGCAGAGCTTGTAAAGTCATTGATTATGGCGGCCCTCTTTCATTAACCAACTCAGCCACATTAAAGGTTAAGGCTTTTAAATCAGGTTATAACCCTAGTGATGTAGCTGCTGCAAGTTTCGTTATAAATAATATTCCTATAACCAAAGTCTTTTATGGTACTGTACCTCAAGCCGGTATATCTATCGTTCTCACCGAAAGTGGCTCACCAGTTGCATCTCTTACATCAGATGGTTCTGGTAATTTCAGTGCGCCTATCCCCGATAGGATAGGAGACTATTCTGTAAACATAGGTGCAAGTTCTACTTGGACTTCCCAGGCTTTCAGTGTTTCATCCCAGGCTGGAAAGGATTTAAAGGTAGATTTCAATCAGAAGGCTCTCGTGGTTCCTGTCCAGTCTTTTACCTATACCCCATCGTACCCAGAGGGAACCCGGGATTATGCTCTTTCCTGGCCAACCACCGCAGGTTTAAATTATGATATCTATAGGATTTCCCCCAGTCCTACTGGGGATTGGGAGTACTACGCTTCTTGTTCTGCTGTACCAAATCCTTTTACCTTGGCTTGGCATGGTCCTACAACTTATAGTGCCTGGAAGGTAAAAGCCTATACTTCTGCCAGTTCAATGACTTCTTCAGACTCTTCCAGCGAGGTTTCTTATACTATATCGCTCTACAAAGAAGGCTGGTCTGATATTGTGGAGACTATATTCTAATTCCTACGTATGATGCAGAGTGAAACATTTTTATATTTTTATATTGACCAAGTAACATCTTGTACTAACAGAAGGTACAGCAATGACAAAGATTAATAAAGGGTCGCTCAATGGCAATTGCCACAAAGATAAAGATATTGAATCAAGAATTTCTCTCAATGTTAATGATGTTGCTGGATTAGTTGATTGTGCTTTTAAGGTATCAGACAAACGGGTAGCAACATTAAAGTTATTGAAAGAAGCCATTTTGAAAAACAATAGTGATGATGTCTTGAAATACGCAAAAATAATATGCGGGTTAAATGTATGAAGTTGAAAGATGAAGAAAGCATTGGAATTCTTTCTTACACAATGTCTGTTGGTGGTCTTTATACGGCAACGAGACCGTAGGAATAAATAATTTCAGCTAATGTGTCTTAATTTAAACCCTACTATATACTACTGTATACATTCGTATTATCTTTGTATGAATGATTTATTCTCAACCGATACTGAACCTTTAGGGAACTACCGCATCATCAGGGATGTCGACCTGCCTTTCTTTGCCTCTGTTTTAGAGAAATCCAATATCATCTCTCTCGCCCTCACGACCACCGGTCTGGATGTTTTCTCAGACCGCATAGTCGGGATATCTTTATCTGTTTGCGCCAAAGAAGCTTTTTATATCCCTCTATCTCATAACCAAGGTGTTAACCTCAACCCTTCAGAGGTCTTATCTTTTCTCAAGCCTATTCTAGAGCGTAGTAGGATTATATCCCACGACCTCAAGTTTGTTTACAAGTTCCTCCTTCGTCAGGGTATATCCCTTAACATCTATTCCGATACTCTATTGCTTTCCCATCTCGATGATGTTAACCAATCTTTATCTCTCAAATCCCTTGCGTCCCGTTACCTCGGTTTGAATATGGTCTGCTTCTCCGACCTCTTCTTCCGCAGGAAGAAATCTTCTATCCCCAATATCTCCGACCTTCCCGCCAAGGATGTTTATATTTATCCCTGTGCCGATGCCGATATATGCTACCGCCTTTACCGCTATTTTCTTCTGAGGAGTATTTATCTTAACCCTTCCCTCCTCGATAAAATCCGGGATTATTCTTACAGCATTACAGCCGGAGACCTCACACTCCCAGGCCTCCATGTTATCGAGCGTAATCTCATTCGTACCGTAGCCCACATGGAACTCAACGGCATCTCTATCAATAGTTTGTCTTTAGAGGAGCACATCGAAGAGATGACCTCGGAGATTGAAATCTTTAAATCCAGCATCTCAGCTTTATCTCCTTCCGGCATTGACCTTAACAGCAACCAGCAGGTCTCGCATCTTTTATACTCCGATCTCAAGCTTCCATACAAGGGTCCCATCACCAAGAGCCGGACTCCGTCTGTTTCCACGCCCTGTCTTAAGAGAATCGAAGACCTGCATCCTGTTGTCAAAGCCATTATAGAATACCGCACCCTCGTAAAACAGAAGGGGATGTTAGAGGGATATTTATCGTCTATAAATCCTTACACAAATGCAATCCATACATCATTCCTTCAATGGCATGTGCCCTCAGGACGCTTCGCAAGTTCTACTCCAAATCTCCAGAATGTCCCCGAAGACCTTCGGCGTCATTTCATAGCCCGGGCGGGCTACACCTTTGTCAACTTTGATTATTCGCAGATAGAATACCGTGTCATCGCCAGCCTCGCCCAGGAGGAGCCTCTCATTCAATCTTTTAACGAGGACAAAGACATTCATCGCGAAACTGCCGCTATTCTTTTCAATGTCCCTTATTCTCTTGTCACCGACGACCAGCGGAGGAAGGGAAAGACGATAAACTTCGCCTTAATTTTTGGTATGGAATCCTTCAGTCTCGCCGACCGCCTCAAGATTGACCGCGCCTCCGCGAAGCAACTTTTGGAGGATTACTTCACCGCAGTTCCTAAAATCAAGTCGTTCATAGACTCCACCCACAAGCAGGTCGTCGACCTCGGCTTTGTCGAAACCTACTTTGGCCGTCGTCGCTATATCCCCGAAGCCCAAAGCAAAGACCGAAAACTCCATGGCTACGGCCTCCGGTCCGCCGTGTCACATCGAATTCAAGGTACCGCCAGCGATATTCTCAAGCTTGCAATGCTTCGTGTCTCCAAGGAGTTTAATCTAAAGGCTACTTTTAATAACACAAGCCCTATAAAGCTTCTCCTCACTGTCCACGACTCCCTGCTGTTCGAAGTCCACGAAAGCGTTCCTTTGGAGGATTTCAAACAAAGGGTTTTAAAGTGTATGCAGATAAATATCTCCGGCTTTTGTCATCTGTCTGTCTCCTGCTCCACCGGCCAGGTTTGGAGCGATCTAAAAGACCTATAAGTAACATGTATGTAACCTGCCTGTCTTTGTGTGCCTCGTGCATCATGTGCAGCTAATTTAAGAACCTAAACATAGCCATGATTTTTAGCTTTATAATAAGTATTCGATGCTATATAATATCCAAAGAGTTAATCATGATTGGAGCTAAACCACATAAATAAATTAAAAATGGAGCCGTTATGGAATGGAAAGAGACGGAAGTACTGGAGTTTAAAAAGTCCACTTCTGAGCTAAAAGAGGCGGTCATTTCTATCGTCGCTATTTTAAATAAACATAAAAACGGCAAGGTGTATTTCGGCATTAAGAATAATGGCGATGTAATCGGTCAAGCAATTGGCTCAGCTACCCAAAGAGACATTTCACAAGCAATTTCAAACCATATTGAACCTAAAATATATCCTTTGATTAAAGCTGTAAATATTAAAGGCAAATCCTGTATCAAAGTTGAATTTCAAGGCGAGGACGTTCCTTATCATGCATACGGACGTGTTTATATCCGAGTTGCCGATGAAGATAAGCAGTTAAGTCCTTATGAGATAAGAAGAGCTGTTTTAAAAAAGCATATTGATAACTCCAAATGGGAATCTGGATATTCTGAGTATGGTATCAGGCGAGTCAATGTAAAAGTTGTAAAAGATTTGATTAGGAAAGCAAACATAGCCAAAAGAATAGATTTCAAGTTTAATGATGTTGAAGCAGTCCTTGCCAAGTTGGATTTGATACGCAACGGAAGGTTATTGAAAGCAGCGGAGCCGCTGTTTTGCAATAAAAATTCTTTTGAAGTGCAAGCCGCAGTTTTTGCCGGTGTTGATAAGATAACATTTCTGGATATAAACAAAATCACCGGTAATTTGTTTGATATTCTGGAGAAATCTGAGGCCTATGTACGAGAGCATATTAATTGGGGCGTAAAATTCGGCAAGCTTGAACGCGAGGAAATCCCTGAAATACCTGTCAAGGCTATAAGAGAAGCCTTAGTCAATTCATTATGTCACAGGGATTATTCTGTCCCTAAGGGTAATGAAATTGCAATATTTAAAAACAGGGTTGAAATATATAATCCCGGAGGATTTCCAGACGAGTTGTCACCGAAAGATTATATTCTTGGTAAAGAAAGGTCTATCTTAAGGAATCCACTGATTGCAGAAGTATTCTATAAGGCAAAAGAAATTGAAAAGTGGGGTTCAGGTATTAAGCGCATCTATGATGAATGCAAGGTAAATAACGTTAAGGTCGAGTTTCAGATTCTTAAAACAGGATTTTTGGTAGTATTTTACAGGAATGCGTCGAGCAAATATTTGAAAGAAACCGCCCAGAACTTGCCCAGAAACCGCCCAGAAACCGCCCAGAAGATAATTGATGAAATTCTAAAGAATCCATACATAACAAGGGGGAAATTGGCAGCAGAAATTGGTATTTCCGAAGATCGTGTAAAACATCAGGTATCTGCTCTAAGGAAGCAAGGGGTTCTAAAAAGAATTGGCGGAGATAAAGGCGGGCATTGGGAAGTTATTAAATAGTTTTTAAAGGAGTAATTCAATGCCTGAATATAGGATTAACTTAGTTCTTACAGAGATAGAGAAACTAACGCTAAGTTCGCTTTCAAATACAAGATTCTTACTTTCGACAGAAATAAGTCTTTTAAAAAAGCTCGATAAATTTGTTGTTTTAGTCAGTGAAGTGAGCGAAAGAACTGTGAACGATAAAGGTTGAAGTAAATATTGGGTTGGACAACCCTAAAGATAGTGCAGAAACAACCTGGAGGAATATGAGCTTTATAAAAACTATATGGAGCTGACAACTTTCAATCAGATAGTCTTGTCTGTTATTTTTATTTTCCTTAATGGATTCTTTGTTCTTGCCGAATTTGGTATTGTTAAAGTCCGGCATACTCAGCTTAACAGTCTGATTATCCGTGGAAATAGAAAAGCTAAAATTACGCAAGACATTATTAATAAATTAGATTACTATCTTAATGCCTGCCAACTTGGAATAACTATAGCCAGTATCGGACTGGGCTGGATCGGAGAACCGGTCATAGCCGGAATAATCGGGTCTTTACTTCCGGGCTTTTTAACCGAGCATGCTTTACATATAATATCATTTACAGTTGCATTTGCAATAATAGCGTTTTTGCATATTGTTATAGGGGAACTTGTCCCGAAATCCATTGCAATAAGAAAGCCATTATCTTCTGCTCTTTTTTCTGCGTTACCTCTCTATATGTTTTCTAAAATATTTTATTTGCCGCTCATTATATTAAACAAGAGCTCAAATATGATATTAAGAATAATAGGAGTTCCGCCGGAAATGACATATCACATAGCATATTCTGAAGAAGAATTCAGAGCAATACTTTCGGAATCTCAACAACAAGGTAATTTTTCACTAAACAGACTTTTTCTTACAGAAAATGCTCTTAATTTTGGGAAATTAACAGTTTCAAGTATAATGGTTCCTTTTGAAAAACTGATAGTACTTTATATTGATAAACCCTGGAAAGAAAATTTAATAATAATAAAACAATATAAAAGAAGCAGATATCCTTTATGTCAGGGAAACAAGGGCAATATTCTTGGTTATATCCATTTAAAGGATATAGTAATCTCAAATTTAGATACTGAAACACCGGGAATCTTAAAGCAAATATTAAGACCAATAATATTTGTCATGTCTAATGTTCTAATAGAAGACTTGTTGAGAGAGTTTCAAAAAAGCAAGGCTCAAATAGCCCTGATTAATTCTGATAAAGGTCAAACAATAGGTTTTCTTTCATTTGAAGATATTGTTGAAGAACTTATAGGAGAAGTGCAAGATGAATTCACAACAGAAGTATTTGTGCATTTATCTGATCTAATCAGGAAGGAAGGTGTTATCGCTGACATGGGTGATATTGATAAAAAAGAAGCTATCAGCATATTGATAGACAAGGCCGCGGTTTTATATCCCGAACTTAATAAAAAAGAATTAGTTGATGAAGTATGGAGAAGAGAAGCAATGCTATCTACGGCAATCGGAAGTGAATTAGCTATACCTCATGCCAGAGTAGATGTATCTAAGACTATAATAATCTTTGGAAGATCAAAAGAGGGCATAGATTTTAACTCCTTTGATAAAATTCCGGTAAAACTAATATTTCTTGTCATAACTCCGGTTTCTACACCAATAATGCAACTTCGAATTTTGGCAAAAATTGCGAAAATTGCAGAAAGCTACATATTTAGACAAAAATTAATGGAAGCAAAAAACGAAGATGATATATATAAGGTAATAGGATTGACTGATTTTTCATATCCTGTCGAGACGAGAGCTGCAAAAGAAGCTTCAATGGACGAGTAGTATTATAATAAAATAAAAACCTAATACAGCAAGTCCTACCGGAATTCCGAATTTTGCCCAGTCTTTGCTTTTAATTCCAAGTTTATTTGCGGCAATTATGTTGGGGATGTTCCCGGGTATTAACATTCCGCCGGAAATAAGAAGCGCAACAAGTGCGGATTTTATTTGATACAAACTCATGCTCGGAGCTATTTCAGCTGCGGTTAAAGTGGCATTGTCAAGCACGGCAGAGAAGATATTTATCCAGTAAAGTATTTCCGGAGATATTGCGGCAATATAATTGTCGATAAGGGGTTTGAATCCGGTGCCTAGGAAAATAAGAGCCATTACAAAAAGATAAATCTTTCCGGTTCTCATAACGATGTTCTTAAAATGTTCCTTAGACTTCTCTTTTAATCCTGCACCTTTTGATAGATGTTTACCTGAAAAGTACGCTGCAATTGCTCCAAAAATAAATAAAGAGGAAATTATATACAGCCATAAATGAGTTGCTAAAAACCAAAAACCTGCAAAATACGGAGCACCTTTTAATTTTGCTGTCGCAATTGTGGAAAGAGGTTCACCTATGGGGGTGAGGGCAGCTCCAAGCCCAATAGAAAAGCAGGATAGAATTACAAGTTTGGTTTCATGTTTCTTGTCAAGTTTTAGGTGAGAAATCACTTCTACGAGTACCAGGGCAGCTATTATTGCAGTAATCATGCTGGATGCTAAGCCAAGTGAAAATACGAGCAAAAAAGAAAATAATCTTAATCCCATTAAATTGACCATGCGATTTACATTGTCTTCGATAAAACCTTTAAGTTCCCGGAATAATAATCCGGCAATAAGTACTGCCGCGGTAATTTTTATAGGCTCAACCAGAGCTTCTTCAATAATGTGGAATGACCACTGTGATGTTACTGAAACGGCCAAAACGCCCATTGAAAATAAAAATAGTTCTAGATTTTCCTCTACTTTTTTAATGGCAAAAGGAAGAATCAGCACGATAAACAATATTATAAATAAAGCTACAATAATCATTTCTTAATAACCACTCCTTTTTGTTATATCGGACAATGGTTATCATATCAAAACGAATGAGTATATTCCATCATTAACGGCCTCTTATATTATACTCTGTGAACAAATACCTGTATTTCTTTTTATGGGAACATTCTAATGATTAAGGTTGTCTATGTATACAGAAGGAAAGCGGAGATATTTATTTGCAATTATGGAGGAGAAATGACCAGTAAAAACGCAAGTAATGCGCCATCAGCAAAGAACAGTATCGGCAAAGAAAAACTATTGAAGGAAATAGAGAAAAAGTCATACGAGCTTTTTCTCAAGAGAAACGGCAGGCATGGTGATGATCTTCAGGATTGGCTGGATGCGGAAAAGATAGTCAAGAAGCAATTCGGAATATAGTAAAAATCGTGTTATTTTTGAGGCTACGGCCCTATTTTTCAACACTGTCGGCCTTTTATCTTGCTTTAAAAGCAGGGGTATTGTATAATTCCATAAGAATTTGAGTTCGGGAAAAAGATCAAAATGAAAATAATAATTCTAGTTGCCATAGTGCTAATCAGTATATGTACCTATGCTTTTGGTATTTCTATTAATAATGATTATGCAAATAATGCTATAGAATACTCTGAATTATGTGATCAAGACGAAGTTGTATATTTTAGAAATATGTGTATTTTAGCAGATGAAAATAAAGGCAGCCGTATTTACTTTAAAAGCCAAACAATTAAAGAAAACCTTGTCAAGAACTTCTTCCATCCTCCCAGATAATACCTCAAAATATTCACACAAGTAATCCTGTACAAGCCAATCAGAATGTTAGATATAATAATTATTTAAAAGAGAACAATAGCTCTCAAAAAGCGCTAAGGGCTGCATTGCTCCGGAGGAATTATGACTAATAAGACAGAGGTGCCGTCATCAGAAAAGAGAAATATCAGCAAAGAAAGACTGCTGAAGGAAATAGAAAACAAGGCATATGAACTGTTTTTTAAGAGAAACGGAAAGCATGGAAGCGATCTTGCAGATTGGTTGGAAGCGGAAAAGATAGTTAAAAAGCAATATGGAATAAAGTAGAGATATTTTAATGGTCAGAAGCGGCCGGGAGGGGGTCATAAAAGAAATATAGTTGCTTGGACTCTCCCGGAACCGCTTATTGAAAATACAAAGTATTGGCGGAGAAATGCAAGATGGATAATACAAAAAAGGATATTCTGGGGCGAAAAAAAGATAAGTATTGCCATGAGAAACTTGTTTTAAAACTTGAATTGAGGCCGCGTGATTCACTTTCCAGAAGAACCGGGCGAGGCGGGCGCGATTGTTCAGCCTGGTTTGAGACGGAAAAAATGAAAAACAAATACTCCAATATAGACTGGAGAAGTCATATAAACCAAGAGATATGAATGAAAACAATTAAAAAGGCTGTTTGGAGGTGCCAATTATGAGTCATAAAGCGTTACGTGTGACGAGATTTCATGATTTAGAGTTTCTAAAAAGAGGAAAAGTAAGGGATATATATGATCTTGGTGATAAGCTTTTAGTTGTTTCTACCGATAGAATATCTTGTTTTGATGTGGTTTTGCCGACCTGTATTCCTTACAAAGGTGAAGTTTTAAATCAGCTGTCTATATTTTGGTTTAAGTTCACTAAAGACATTGTTGATAATCATTTGGTCACAGGTGATTCATCTGGATTTCCAATTGAATTGAATAAGTATAAAGATGAATTATTGGGACGATCAATGATAGTTAAAAAGGCAAAACCTATCCCTATTGAATGCGTTGTCAGAGGTTATCTGGCCGGTTCGGGATGGAAAGAGTATAAGAAAACACAGTCTGTATGCGGGATAAAACTTCCTGCCGGATTGAAAGAATCCTGTAAATTAGCAGAACCTATTTTTACGCCTTCCACAAAAGAAGAAACAGGACACGATATTAATGTCTCAGAGGAATATGTCAGCAGGGAAATTGGAACAGAAACTATTAAAATGCTGAAAGAAATAAGTTTTAAGCTTTATAAAAAAGTAGGTGAATACGCAGAGTCAAGAGGCATTATTATAGCGGATACAAAATTCGAATTTGGGATATTAAATGACAAGATAATTCTTATTGACGAAGTATTTACTCCTGATTCTTCAAGATTTTGGTTGAAAGAGAAATATAAAGAAGGTTTTAGCCAGCAAAGTGTTGATAAACAATTTGTCAGGGATTATCTTGAGAAAACAGGGTGGAATAAAATGCCCCCTGCGCCGGAATTACCTAAGGATATTGTAGTGAAGACAAGTCTAAAGTATATTGACGCTTTTACAATGCTTACTGCTGAGATTTAAGATCATTTTGTAATTGTGGGGAGACAAAAAGGATATCTAAATAACAGATTATGTTAACAAAGGAGGACAATAAAATGGATGAAAGAGAATTATACGAGGCAGTGAAGTCCGGAATGAAGAAAAGCTCTGTCAGGCTGGCAGTGATTGCGGGTGCAATTTTGGTTGGTCTTCTGCTTCTTAGACCATGGGTGCAGATTGGGGCAGGTGAGAGAGGTATAGTCCTTAATTTTGGGGCTGTTCAGAAGGTAGTGCTTGGAGAAGGGCTGCATTTCAGGATCCCTATAGTACAGCAGGTTGTCCTGATGGATGTTAAAGTTCAAAAATCTTTAACAGTTTCTGCTGCTTCCTCCTCCAATCTCCAGGAAGTAAGTTCAGAGGTTGCGCTTAACTATCATATAAGTCCGGATAAGGCAAATGTTGTCTATCAGTCCCTTGGGATAGAATTTAAAGAACGAATAATTGATCCTGCGGTGCAAGAAGTGGTGAAAGGTGTATCCGCTAAATATTCAGCAGAAGAGCTTATCACAAAGAGACCCTTGGTAAGCGAGGAAATGAGAAAAAATCTTGCTGAGAGACTTCTTACATACAATATTATAGTTGATGCATTTTCTATAGTCGGGTTCAGCTTCTCAAAAATATATTTGGAAGCTATTGAATCGAAGCAGACAGCGGAGCAGCTTGCACTAAAAGCTACAAGAGATTTAGACAGGATAAAGATTGAGGCGGAGCAGACGATTGCAGCAGCAAAAGCACAGGCTGAATCCCTAAGGCTCCAAAGAGCGAATATCTCAACTGATCTTATAGAGTTGAGGAAAATAGAGGCAAATCTTAAAGCAATCGACAAATGGAACGGAGTACTGCCGCAGGTCACAGGCAGCGGGGCAATACCATTTATTGGGGTCGGCGATGTACAGGGAAGAGCAGGTAAATAGTCATAAAAAAGAAGGAGCGGTCGATTGAGTAGGTTTGTTATTCTCCTTGCAATTTTAGGTATTGCTGGCGGTATGATAGCCGGAAGAAAAGGGCGCAATCCCATAATGTGGTTCATACTATGCGCCCTTTTCCCTTTGCTTATTATTGTTATTGCATTGTTTCCGGCCAGGGCATCTAAAGGGTATACCAAAAAGTGTCTTTACTGCGCAGAAATCATTAAAAAAGATGCAGAATTTTGTAAACACTGCGGCAAGGAGCAGCCTATTGAGATGGTGAAGGTGTCTTCTGATAGATAAAACACGGTTTGAGTTAAATATTGGGAAAAAATATGTTTAGGAGGGACTAAAATGAATTATGTCAAAACATTGATTTTGTTGGTACTAATGGGAGTTCTGATTGTTTTTGTGGGAGGATTAATAGGCGGTAAAACAGGAGTTATTATTGCTTTTGCTTTTGCTTTAATATTTAATGTCGGCAGCTATTGGTTTTCCGACAAAATAGTTTTGGCTATGTATGGAGCTAAACCTGCTTTGGCTTCGGATGCTCCTGCTGCACATCAGATTCTAAAAAATTTAACAGCGAGGATGGATCTTCCGATGCCAAAGCTGTATATAATAAACATGGAAGCGCCTAACGCCTTTGCTACAGGAAGAGATCCTGCGCACGCTGTCGTTGCGTTAAGTCCGTCGCTTTTACAGCTTCTTGACAAACATGAAATAGAAGCGGTTATAGCACATGAATTAATGCATATAAAAAACCGTGACATTCTGGTAATGACAATTGCCGCAACGCTTGCGACCGCCATAGTTTCTATAGCCAGAATAGCCCAATTTGCCTCGCTGTTTGGCGGGGGTAGAGACAGGGAGAATAATAGCGGAAATGTTATAAGTGTTATTGCTCTGGCGATTATAGCTCCTCTCGCCGCAATGCTTATACAACTTGCAATTAGCAGAACCAGGGAATATCTGTCTGACGCAGATTCAGCAAGGATTACAAACAGACCAAATAGTTTAATCTCGGCGCTGCAAAAGATCTCCGGTTATGCAAAAAAGAATCCTACTGAAACCGGGACTCCGGCTACTTCACAGCTATTTATTGTAAATCCCATGAAGGAGAGCTTTATAGCAAATCTATTCAGCACCCATCCGACACTTGGACGAAGGATCAAAAATCTGGAAAAAGTATCAAGAGAGCTGGGACAATCGAATTAAGTTTTACCGTATGTTTGAGTACTGAAAAAAATATTAGGGGAGTGTTATGTCTCTATCATGGTGGGTAGGTTTTAATATCTTCATTATTGGAATGCTTGTTCTGGATCTTGTTGTGTTTAACCGCAAAGAACACGTAATAAAAATGAAAGAAGCCCTGTCTTGGACTGCTGTTTGGATAACATTAGCACTAGTTTTCAATTTGTGGGTGTATTATGCGTATGGACAGGAAAAGGCCCTTGAATTCTTTACCGGTTATCTGATAGAGAAGAGCTTAAGTATAGATAATATATTCGTTTTTTTAATGATATTTTCCTACTTTCGGGTGCCTAAAATTTACCAGCATAAAGTACTCTTTTGGGGTGTGCTTGGCGCAATAATTATGCGTACAATATTTATAGTCGCGGGGGTTTCATTAATTCAGATGTTTCATTGGACAATATATGTCTTCGGTTTTTTCCTGGTTTTGGTTGGGATAAAAATGCTCTTGCAGAAAGATAAAGAAATAGATCCGGAAAACAACCCTGTCATAAAATTATTCCGTAAGATAATGCCGGTAACAGATACTTATGAAAAAGATAAATTTTTTATAAAAAAGGAAGGCAAATATTACGCCACTACGCTATTTATTGTTTTGGTGGTAATTGAAACCACAGATGTTATTTTTGCCGTGGATTCCATCCCTGCGGTACTTGCTATTACGCAGGATGTATTCATAGTGTATACATCTAATATCTTTGCCATATTGGGTTTGCGGGCCTTGTATTTTGTGCTTGCCGAAGTAATGCATTTATTTCACTACCTTGTATACGGATTGTCCTGTATTCTTGTTTTTGTTGGGATAAAGATGCTAATATCTGACTTTTACAAAATAGATACTTTGCCCGCATTATTAGTTATAGCAATAGTGATTCTGGTGTCAATAACGGCGTCCATTATTTTCAAGAAGAAAGAAGAAAAACGTTGATACTGCTAGAGGAATAATGTGAAGGTATTACGAAAACTATATGACTGGACCATACATCAATCTAAGAGCAAAAAAGCGCCCTTTGCTCTTTTTTCTATTGCGTTTGCCGAGAGTTCATTTTTCCCTGTTCCGCCTGATGTATTGCTTATTCCTATGGTTATCGCAGAAAGGAAAAAGTGGTTTTCATATGCTTCAATATGCACTCTCGGTTCAGTTCTTGGGGGAATACTTGGGTATTTTATCGGCTGGGGTTTATATGAGTCTGTAGGAAAAGCGATTGTGGATTTTTATAATTTGGAAGCAGCTGTGAAAATAGTCGGTATAAAGTTTTCTGAAAATGCTTTCCTGACTGTTTTCACCGCGGCTTTTACGCCTATTCCCTATAAAGCCATAACCATTGCCGGAGGAATGTTTCTTATTTCTCTGGAGGTTTTAATCATAGCCTCTATAATTGGGAGGGCTGCGAGGTTTTTTCTTGTAGCCGGTGCTTTAAGAATATATGGTAAAAAAATACAGGAGCTTATTGAAAAATACTTCAATATACTCTCAATGGTGTTTATGATTCTATTGATAGGCGGTTTTGTAGTGCTTAAATATTTTATGAAGTAGATCTGAATTTGTCGGAGCGTTTAATGCCTGCGAAAGAGGTCTCAAAATAATTCCAATGAAAAAAGACTAAGATAACAAAAAAGCAAAAAGGAAAATCGCAATGCCGATTATGAAAAAATATCCATTATTTCCTAACAAGGCAAGAAGAAATCGCAATCTGCAGTTAGTTATTATAACTATTGCCGTTGCAATCGGGCTTTTCTTCGGAGTTAGGGCGTTTTTCTACAAAAGTTTTCAAATCATGAGTCATTTAAAGACGGCTAAAAGCAGTATATTAAAAGGCAATTATGATGCAGGTTTAGACGAGCTAAACAAGGCATTGGCAATTAATCCCGAGTATGCGCTAACTTACGATGGGTTTGGCTATTTATTTGTCCATAAAGGCGAAATTGTAAAAGCAAAAGAATTTTATACCAAGGCTCAAGAAAATAAAGTAAAAAATAGTAGAATATTTGATCATAGAAAAACAGGTTTTGATTATATTTCCAAGGGGAAATATTCACTGGCTTTTGTAGAATTTGAACACTTAAATAATATTGCGAATAAGGATTTAAAAGGCACTTTTGGCATAGGCCTGGCGTATCATGGCATGGGTAAAATAAAAGAAGCTGTTGATTCCTATGAGAATGCTTTGAATATCAGTCCTAAAAACTCGCAAATAATCAGTTATCTTGAAAAAGCAAAAAAGGAAAGAGATGCTAAAAGTGTTGCATATATTCTAGATAAAAATGGCAACCCTCTTTTTAAGAAAGATATTAAAGACGGTAAATCCTTATATCCTGCGGAAAGTGCAACAGATAAGATTATAGGAATTAATACTGAGGAATATGGAAAATTTGGTGTTGAATATACCTTCAGGGAATATATCCCGGGTAACGAAATCACACTTACGCTGGATTTAGATATTCAGAAAGCTGCAACTTCAGTATTGTATGATCAAATGGGTTCTATTGTCGTTTTAAAGCCTCAAACCGGCGAGATTTTAGCAGCTGTCAGTCATCCCAAATTCAACCCTGCCGGAATAGATAAGAAATTCGGCGCCTATAAGTATAATACAAACAAAGTGTTTCTCAATCGCGCTTTTGATAAACTTTATGAGCCGGGTTCCATATGTAAAATAATAACAATGGCCGCCGCACTTGAAGCAAATGCAGATATGAAGGATATTTTTCCTGTGCAGTGCAAAGGTTCTGTCGGTATTGACAAACAAACCTTCTGGTGCTGGGAAAAACACGGGAAGGTTAAAGATCTGAATCAGGCGGTTGCTCTGTCGTGCAATGTTGCTTTTGCAGCGATAGGAAATCATCTTGGTAATGATAGATTGGTTGAATTTGCCACCCGGTTTGGTTTTAACTCTACAATCGATATGCAGTTCCCTGTGTTAATCAGTACTGTAGGACTTGAAGCAGAAAGTAAGATTGAGGTTGCGGAAAAAGCGAATGGGCTGGGAAAAGATTACAAAATCACACCACTTCAAGCGGCTATGATCGTAGCAACTATTGCTAATAACGGGGTTTGCATGAAACCTTATCTGGTAAAGGAAATTAAAAACATTAAGGGTGATCTGATTTATGAAAACAAACCGATTCTCTTTAAAAATACTATTAAAAAAGAGACTGCTGATGCTGTGAAGAAGCTTTTAACAGGTGCAGTGACAAATGGACTCGGAAAGAAAGCCAAAGTAGACGGTATTACTGTTGCCGGTATAACCGGAACAGCTGGATCTTCTAAAAAAGGCCTTGACGGGTGGTTTATCTTCCTTGCTCCCGCGGAAAACCCGGAAATTGCAGTCGCTATAATTTGCGAAAGCGGCGGGAAGGGAATGGATATAGCTGCTCCAAAAGCAAAACAGCTGATACAGCAGATTCTTAAAAAGTGAAAGATGGGAACATATTTATGATATAATTTGTCTTACAAGATAGACATTTAAACGTACTACATGGAGATGCAATAAAAATGAAGCATTTATCTGTATTTGCTGTAATAGCGGTGTTTTTGACTATTTCAGCATTTTGTAATTACGACTGTGACGGGTGTACTGATGATTTACCCGAGCATTGTGATATTTGCTGCAATTGCCATAATTATATTTTCAAAGCGAGCATAATCGAAAAGCCTTGTTTTACTGAGATTAAGACTGTTTTTAATCATACCCCTTCTTATTCTGAACTCTTTGTTCTTGATATAGAAAGACCCCCCACTCCAGAAGCCCAGCTTTAATTACCAATCAACGATGGTTGCCTGAAAAATAATATTCTATATTATCACTCTTATTCATTATGCAACTATCTCTTAAAAAGTATTTCATTTGTTGTTTGGAGGTTTTAAATGATTATTAAATCAACGCTAATTATTTTGTTTTCTTGTGCTGTTTTTATGGTGCCCCTATATGCTCAAGAAGCGCTTACTTTAAAAGAAATTCTAACAACGGCTAAAGAAAATAATCCGAGAATGGTAAAAGCACGGAAAGGCATTGATGCTGCTAAAGCGCGGCTGATTACCGCCAAGACCTGCCCTAATCCGGAAATTGATTTTTCTACCGGTAATTTTCAAGATGTTCTGAATAATCTGGAATTTGGAATCGGACAGGAGTTTGATCTCTTCGGCAAGATTGGCGTGCGTGAAACAATTGCCGAGGCAGATATTTCTTTAGCCAATGAAGAGCTTGCTATTGTCTGGTCTGAGATTGCTTTCGAAATAAAAAGCGCACACTACGACCTGCTTTTAATGGAAAAGAAAAAGGTTTTGGCTCAGGAAAATTTAGATATTTTTCGCAGGTTTGTTGACAGCGCTCAGCTTAGATATAATTCTGGAAGTATTCTGCTTAACGAGCTAACAAGGGCCAAGATTGAGCTTTCTCAGGCGGAAAATGAATACTTTCTTTCCGACAAGGAACTTAGAGCTTCAAAAATCCGGTTTAATCTTATGGTGAATAAACCTGTGAACTTCGAGTTTACGTTGAGCGATTCGCTTGTATTTGAACAGGGAATATTTGAATGCAAGCAGCTTACGCAAAAAGCACTCGTGAATAATCCGGAAGTGAAAATAAAACTGGAGTTTATCAAGAGGAATCTAAAGGAGATTGAACTGGCTCAAAGGGAAGTGTTTTTAAATCCAAAATTTGGGTTTACCGGTAAGCATGAGGCGGGCGTTTTATCTATAGGGGCCGGAATCACCATTGGTTTGCCGCTTTGGAATCAAAACATAGGCGCCATCAAAGAGGCTGAGTTAACATCAAAACAAAGTAATCTGGATATTGAGTATTCCAAAAAGCAGATTGAGGCGGCCATTTATGAGGCTTGTCTGGAAGCTGAATATACAGCGAAGCAGGTCGGCAGCTATAGGAAGAATATTGAGCAGTCCGTCGATGTTCAAAGACAAGCTGACCTGCAATATAAAGAAGGTAAAATTGATTTCTTAACATTTCTGGACAGCTTAAGAACTGTTAAGAGTGTTAAATTTGGATATTATGAAGCGGTGGTTAATTATGGCAAAATTGCCGCGTTAATTAAGAAATTGACCGAACCCGGTCTAGAATAAGGAGATAACTGTGAAAATAATATTAGGTGTGTTCTTTTTGACAATACTGATACTCTTGAATATCGGATGCAGTAATAGTAAAAGCCCCGATTCTCATGCGGCTCATGAGGAAATGTGCTCAGAGCATGGTGTTCCTGAGAATATATGCATACAGTGTAAACCTGCCCTGGCGGAAGTTTTTAAAGCTAAAGGTGACTGGTGCAAGGAGCATAACCTTCCTGAGTCACAGTGTACAGGTTGTAATCCGAAAGCAGCAGGGAAATCTGAGGTAAAAGACAGTCACGGACATAGTACAGGCGAAGCAAATACTATTGCCGTTAGCGAGGAATCAAAAGAAAAAATGGGTATCAGCCTTGGAACCGTTGCTTATCAAAACATAGATGAAGTCTTTTCCGTAACCGGTGAGATAGCAAAAGATACGGATAAAGCATTCCATGTTATCTCCAAAAAACAAGGTAAGGTTGTTGAGGTTAAGGTTCAATATGGCAGCAGGGTTCAAAAAGACAGTGTTTTAGCTGCAGTAAGCAACGACAAAACAGGCGTTTTAGAAGAAATCCGGTCTGATTATGCCGGTATAATTACAGGTGTAAATGCAGCTTCCGGGCAACAGATAGATGAAATTTCATCTTTGTTTACAGTCTCTGACTTAAGCAATATCTTTGCCAACTTTGATATTTATGAGAAAGATGCCGGAAAAGTACAGGTAGGTCAGAAAGTAAAAGTAACCGCATCGGCATATACTGATAAGGTTTTTACCGGAAAGATATTGTTTGTTTCTCCTAGAATTGATGATACATCCAGAACTATCAAGGTACGCGCAGAGATAAATAATAATGAATATCTTCTTAAACAAAACATGTTTATAAGCGGAAAGATTATTATGGCCGGAGGGCGTTTTCTTGCTGTCCCCGTAAAATCTGTTTATCAAGCCAAAGACAAGAGAATGGTTTTTGTCTCTAAGAACAAAGCTGAGTTTGAGACAAGAGAGGTAGAGCTTGGTTTTGAGGATGATGTGTTTGTTCAGGTAAAGAGAGGTCTTCGCGAAGGTGAAAAAGTTGCTGTTGACGGTAGTTTTCTTTTAAAATCCGAGCTTCTTAAATCAGCGATGGGAGACGGATGCGCTGAATAACCTAACCACAGGAGAAATTATATATGGATAAAATATTGTCTTTTATACTGCGTCAAAGGTTTATGGTTATTTGTTTTACCCTGGTACTCATTATCGGGGGTATCGTAGCCTGGCGGAGTCTGCCTGTTGATGCATTTCCCGATGTAACAAATACACAGGTAATGATTCTAACTCAAGCTCCAGGACTTGCGCCTGTAGAAGTCGAACGCCTCATTTCAACCCCGCTTGAAAAAGAGATGAATGGGCTTCCTGATACGACAATGGTTCGCTCTCTCTCGAAGGAAGGTCTTTCTCAGGTAGTCGTTGTTTTTGAGGATAATACCAATGTCTATTTTGCCAGACAAATTGTCTTTGAACGGATACAGGCGGCTAAAGGCAGTCTGCCTGAAGGCTTTGAACCGGAGTTGGGCCCAATTAGTACCGGACTGGGAGAAATATTTCAATATACACTTGAAAGTAAGAGCGCGAATCTGACAGAGCTTCGGTCAGTTCAAGATTGGATTATCAGCCCTCAACTACGTTCGATATCGGGAGTCACAGAGCTAAACTCATTCGGCGGATTTGTGAAACAGTATCAGGTAATCGTTGACCCTGACAAGCTTGTTAAATACAAACTAACGCTACAGGTTATTACGGAAGCGTTGAGAAAAAATAATTCTACAGCCCCGGCAAATTATATTGTTAAAGGTGAAGAACAGATAGTAGTACGCGGAGACGGGCTCATACGCGGAGCGGACGATATCGGTAATATAGTCGTAGCTACAAATGACGGAGTCCCTGTATTTGTTAAAGATGTTGCAGCGATACAGATAGGGCACGAAATAAGATGGGGCGCAGCAACGCGAGATGGGAAGGGTGAGACAGTTTGCGGCATGGTGATTATGCTAAAAGACGCTAATTCCAAGATCGTTGTTGATAAAGTAAAAACAGAAATAAAAAAAATAGAAGAAAGACTGCCAAACGGTATAAAAATAAAACCGTTTTATGACAGAACAGATCTGATTAATGCATGTATTAATACTGTTGTAAAGGCTTTGCTTGAAGGCGGAGTGTTAGTCATTATAGTACTATTTCTCTTTTTGGGTGATGTTCGCGCGGCAAGTGTTGTGTGCCTGGCACTTCCGCTTTCTGCGCTTATTACTTTTATTATGATGAGATGGTTTGGCCTTTCAGCAAATTTAATGTCCTTGGGCGGTCTTGTTGTTGCAATGGGAATGATCGTTGATTCAAGCATAGTTATTGTAGAAAATATCTTCCGGCATCTATCCGAAAAGAAAGGATTGTCGGCCGGAGAAAAAGTTGGCGTATGCCTTAGGGCAACGACAGAAGTTGCCCGGCCTGTTTTCTTTGCGATATTAATCACTATCATCACCAAAGTTCCTCTTTTTGCCTTACAGGCGGTGGAAGGTAAGATGTTTAGACCTATGGCGTTTACTTTGATATTTGCCATGGCAGGCTCACTTCTAATTTCGCTTACTATTATACCTGTTATAAGCTCTTACCTGATAAAGGGGAAGTCTAAAGACGAAGAAAATGCCGTTATCAGATGGATAAAGAGACTGTACCTTCCTCTTCTTCATACGGCCATGAAGTTTAAGAAAATAACAATGGTCATTTCTCTTGTCGTTTTCCTTATTTCTGTATATTTGGTGAAATTTGTAGGTACCGAATTTTTGCCGTACCTTGATGAAGGTGCAATAGTTATTAATGTAGTAAAATTTCCTACAGTGTCGCTTGATGAATCAAAGCGTATAGGGGAACGGGTGGAAAAACTGCTACTCGGGTTTACTGAAGTTGATAATGTTGTCACGAAGACCGGCCGCGCAGAGATTGCTGAGGATCCAATGGGGCCGGAGCAGAATGATGTGTTTATAACGCTTAAGCCAAAGAAATATTGGAAGGCAAAGTCAAAGCTGGATCTTGTCGGTCAGATGGATAAAGAACTTTCAAAAATAAAAGGAATTAAGTTAAACTTCTCTCAGCCGATAGCGCTCAGAGTAAACGAGCTTATCTCCGGAATAAAGTCGGATGTTGCAGTAAAAGTATTTGGCTACGATCTTGAACTTCTGGCGCAGAAAGCAATTGAAATTGAACATGTGCTCGCAGGGATTCCGGGTGCAAAAGATATAAAAGTGGAGCAAGTGGGAGGATTCTTACAGCTAAATATTGAGATTGATAGATTGGCAATCTCTCGCTATGGAATAAATGTTAGCGATGTGAACGAGATTATTGAAACAGCTATAGGCGGCAAGACCGTAAGTACAATTTATGAAGAAGATCGCAGGGTTAACCTTGCGGTACGTTTTCCTGAGACCTATCGCAATAGTGAGAAGGCAATACAAAATATCCTTATTACATCTCCGCAAGGTCAGAGAATTCCACTGGGACAGTTGGCTAAGATAAAATTGGTAGAAGCGCCAAACCAGATAAGCCGTGAAAATGGGATGCGTAGAGTAGTCCTTGAAGCGAATGTTCGTGGAAGAGATATTGGAAGCTTTGTTGCGGAAGCGCAAAACAAGATAAAAAGCATTGAAACTTCGCTTCCTTCAGGTTACTTCATTGACTGGGGCGGGCAGTTCGAGAATCAGCAGCGTGCGATGAAAACTTTGACGATTGTTGTTCCGATTGTCATATTTATAATATTCATTATGCTATTCTCAGCTTTTGGCTCGTTTAAACCTGCCACGTTGGTTATCCTGAACTTGCCATTCTCCTGGGTAGGCGGCATTTTGACGGTGTATTTCTTTAACATCACCTTGAGTGTTTCAGCCATAGTGGGGTTTATTACGCTTTTTGGTATAGCCGTAGCAAATGGTACAGTGCTTGTGGCTTATTTTATACAACTGCGCCGCGAGGGGATGGCTCTCAAAGAGTCGGTAATAAAGGGCTGTGAAGTTCGGCTTCGACCTTTACTCATGACGAGTCTAACTGCAATATTAGGACTCATTCCTGTCCTATTAGCCAGCGGTCCCGGGGCGGAGATTCAGAAACCGCTTGCTGCCGTAGTAATGGGCGGACTTGTTACATCGTTCTTTCTTACCATGGTAGTGCTTCCTGTACTATATAGTTGGTTTGAAAAAGAAAAAAAGAGCATTTAAGGCGGATTTTATTAGAGGACGTAAATGCATTTAAATACGTTAAAATGCAACGGCAAGTTTTACAATTGTTCTTCTGTTCTTCCGGCTGGATCCTCTTTGGGACTATTTTAAAACTATGTTTGTCTGCGACAGTTATTTCAGCTGCTGTTTAGAGATTGACATCAACAATAATCCTTGTTAAAATGTAAATAATATAATGGGTTCGGGAAAAACACTTCCCGGAGGAAATGAGTGGTCGGGCCGCCATTCAAGCGTAAGCTTGAATGGTTTTTTGTTTTTAGGAGGATTGTTGAAAAGTAATGTAATTTATAAGAAAAAAGTCATACTGGGTGCGACTATAGGTAGTTGTGTCCATGTCGCGGGTATATTTAATTTTCTAAGTTTAGCGAGAACCGAGGGATATAAATCCATATTCTTAGGCACTTCTATTCCTATAAGGAGTTTAATTGAGTCAATTAAAAAAACAAAACCAGATATAGTTGCTGTGAGTTATCGATTGACTCCGGAATCCGTACTAAAAGTATTTAATGAGTTGAAAAAGGGTGTTAACGAAATAAAAACGGAATTAATATTTGGCGGGACAAAGCCGGTTGCTGAAATAGCCAAAAAAACAGGTATCTTTAAAAAAGTATTTACAGGTGAAGAGTCAATTGATGAGGTGAGAAATTACTTAAAAGGAATAAAGGACGGAAAAAAAGATAAAAATTTTGCCGACACTCTTGTAAATAGAATAAACGCGTCATATCCATATCCTTTAATAAGGCATCATTTTGGAAGACCTACAATGAGAGAAACAATAAAGGGTGTAAAACTGATAGCTGAATCAAAAGTGCTGGATGTATTATCTCTCGGTCCTGATCAAAACGCACAAGAGCATTTCTTTCAACCTGAAAAAATTGATAAAAAACAAAATGGTGCCGGCGGCGTGCCTCTGCGAAAACCTGCTGATTTAAAAATAATTTATAAGGCAAGCAGGCGGGGTAACTATCCCTTGGTTCGATGCTATGCGGGTACAAATGACCTTGTAAAATGGGCGAAAATGTCGGTAGCTACGATACGTAATGCCTGGGGTGCTATTCCCTTGTGCTGGTATGGTGTTCTTGACGGCAGGTCCTCACGCAATATGATGAAAACGATAGAAGGAAATCAAGAAACCATAAGATGGTATGCAAAAAGGAATATCCCGGTAGAAGTAAATGAATCTCATCAGTGGAGTTTGAGGGATGCTCACGACAGCCTTGCGGTTGCTTTAGCTTATCTTGCTGCTTATAATGCAAAGGCGCTCGGGGTAAAGCACTATGTTTCTCAGTATATGTTTAATACTCCTGCTGGGACGTCGCCGAGAATGGATCTGGCGAAGATGCTTGCAAAAAAAGAAATGATAGAAAGCTTGTCAGGGAAGAACTTTAAAGTTTATACAGAAGTTAGAGCCGGATTGACCAGTTTTTCTTCTGATATGGATATTGCAAAAGGGCAGCTTCCTGCATCAGGTGTTTTAAGTCTGGCGTTACAGCCGCATATATTTCATGTTGTCGGGTTCAGCGAAGGACATCATGCTATTAAGGCCGAGGAATTGATAGAAAGCTGTAAAATAATTCACGGAATGCTCAGAAATACACTGACAGATTTTCCTGAACTTACCCTCGATCCTCTTGTCCAAAAAAGGAAGAAAGAACTTATTAACGAGTCCAGGTTGATATTAAAAGCTCTGAAGCTTTTGAGGGGAAACAAAAAGAAAGATGCTTATGTTGACTCATTTGTTCTTGCCTCAGCTGTGAGAATCGGATTGTTCGATGCTCCTCAATTGAAAGATAATTCTTACGCAAAGGGGAGTATAAACACTCGAATATTGAACGGATGTTGTGTTGTATATGATGACAAAGCAAACAAGGTTGTAACTGAGAAAGAAAGAATCAGGAAAATATTTAGAGGAGAAGGTAAATGTGTGGAATAGTAGTAGTTGAAGGGAAGTGTTTACCGGGCGAAATGGAAAAGATGCTCCTTTCTATTAAATATAGAGGTCCTGATGATACCGGAACTTATATTAAGGATAATATAGCGTTGGGGCAGGTTAGACTTTCAATAATAGATGTTAAAGGCGGACACCAGCCGATTTTTAATGAAGATCTAACGAAGTGTATAGTATTTAACGGAGAGATATATAATCATAAAGAGTTGAGAGCAAAACTGAAAAATAAACATGTCTTTAGCACAAAGACAGATACTGAAGTTATTCTGCATCTATACGAAGAGGAAGGTCCGGATTGCATTAAAAAGTTGGACGGGATGTTTGCATTTGCCATATATGATAATGGTAAGCTGTTTATTGGAAGGGATAGGATAGGCATTAAGCCTTTATATTTCGGAGTAAAAAAAGAAACGATATATTTTGCTTCGGAGATAAAAGCATTGCTGGATTGCGAAAGGGTATCCGTATTTTTGCCGGGTTACTATTATATTTCGAAAGAGGGTTTTACAAAATACTATGAACTCCCTGATAAAGTTTCTATAAGTGCTGATATTAAAGTTATAACGGCGATGGTGGAGCGATTGCTGGAGAAAGCTGTTCAAAAGCGCTTAATGTCAGATGTTCCAATAGGTGTTTTTTTAAGTGGAGGTGTTGACAGTAGTATTATCGCAGCTCTTATGAAAAAAAGCATCGAGGATCTCAATTCGTTTACCGTGGGAATGAAAGGCTCAGACGATTTATACTACTCAAAATTAGTTGCAGATAATCTTAAAACAAAGCATAATGAGTTTATCTATACATGGGAAGATATGCTTAAAGTACTTCCTGAAGTAATATATCATCTGGAATCGTTTGATGCCCCTCTGGTTCGGAGCGCGATACCGTCTTATTTTCTTGCTAAACTGGCAGGTGAACAGGTGAAAGTTGTATTGGCAGGTGAGGGTGCTGATGAATTGTTCAGCGGGTATAAATATCTGGGAAAAATAGCCGAGAAGAAGGATTTAGATCTGGAATTGCGAAAAATAACCGGAAATTTACACCAGACAAATCTTCAAAGAGTTGACAGAATGACAATGGCACATTCTGTTGAAGGAAGAGTTCCGTTTCTGGATTCTGAATTTCTGTCTTATGTTATAAGTATTCCTGTGGAACTTAAGCAGCGGCATGACAAACAAGAAAAGTGGATACTGCGAGAAGCCTTCAATGAATATCTGCCTATAATTATAACAAACCGCCCAAAACAGAAGTTTTCGGACGGGGCGGGATCAATGGAACTATTAAAAGAATATGCCGAGAAGAAGATAACGGATTCCGATTTTAAAAAGGAAAATAATAGTAGAGTGAGAACGAAAGAAGAACTTTTGTATTATCGGATATTCAAAGAGAGATTCCCGGATAAGGTGATGCAATGCTTTGGTAAAACAGAGGTGTTCTAATGAATGAAGCGTCAGAGATAAAGCTTAAACAATTAATAAAACAAACGGCCGAAAAAGGCAAAGCCATTACCTTTTGTATTTTGGGAGCAGGGCATGGAGGGATGGCAATGGCAGGTCACCTTTCTATAATGGGATTTCCGGTCAGATTGTACAATAGAACCGATGAAAAACTTAATGCGGTTAGATGGCATGGTGGAATAAGGGTTGAAGGGGAAATTGAAGGATTTGGAAAGATAGATAAGGCAACGGCTAATATCGAAGAAGCAATAACAGGCGCTGATGTACTCATGGTTGTTACACCTTCTACAGCTCATAAAGATATAGCTGAACTTTGTGCGCCTTATTTAAAAGAGGGTCAGATTATTGTGCTTAATCCCGGGCGTACCGGTGGAGCTTTGGAGTTCAAAAAAACACTCAAAGATAAGAAGGCAGAAGAGATGGTAATTGTCTCAGAAACACAGACATTTATTTATGCCTCAAGAGCCGTATCCGGTTCGGAGGCAAATATTTTCAGGATAAAGAATGCCGTAGCCCTTGCAACACTTCCTGCGCATTGGATTTCTGAAACCCTGAATGTTATCAGGCAAGCCTTTCCTCAATTCGTTGCCGGAGATAATGTTTTAAAGACAAGTCTGGATAACATCGGCGCCGTATTTCATCCGGCATTAACAATTATGAATGCAGGCAGGATAGAGAATACCCGCGGACGTTTTGAGTATTACCTGGATGGAGTAACACCCTCGGTGGCAAAAATCCTTGAAGCGATAGATAAAGAAAGGGTTGCAGTTGCCGAAAAACTGGGAATCAGGCTCTTAAGCGCAAGAGAATGGCTTTATCTTACTTATGATTCCCCCGGAAAGAATCTTTACGAAGCAATACAGGAGAGCAGCGGGTATAAAGGAATAAATGCGCCTTCCAATATCAATCACAGGTATATTTTTGAAGATGTGCCGATGAGTCTGGTGCCTCTTTATTCCATAGGTCAGATGCTGGGCATTAATATGCCGACTATCAAATCAATTATAGATTTTGCATGTATAATGCATGATAAAGATTATTTTAAGATTGGCAGAACTGTAGAAAGTCTCGGTCTTTCAGGGATGTCAGTCAAGGACATAAGACAATTAGTAGTAGGTATTGAAAAGGTATAGGAGGAATGATGAACATTCAGCTTTCGGAAGTAAATCTGCTGTTAAATAAATTTCTCGAATATTCTCCGCGGATACTTATCAGCCTGGTTGTAATACTGGTCGGTTGGCTTATTGCGGTCTTGATTCGTTTCTTGGTTGCAAAGACACTGGAGTTGATAAAGGTAAATATATTAGCGGACAAAATAGGAATTACTGAAATATTAAAGAAAGGCAAGATTGATTATACAGCCTCAAGGCTTGCCGGCATAATATTTTTCTGGCTTACAATTATGATAACGTTATTTGCGGTCGCCGATATTGCCGGCATATCTGTTCTTGAACCCATTTTCAAAAGAATGTCTGAGAACATTCCTAATATCGTCTCATCGATAATAATTCTTATTGTAGGCGGTCTAACGGCTTCTTTCCTTGGAAATTTCGTTCAAACAGTTGCAAATAATGCTGCTTTCCCACATCCGGGGTTGTTTTCAAAGGGTACAAAGTATGCAACGATGATTTTGGTGCTTATCCTTGCCTTTGAAAATCTTAAGATTGGATCCGGAATAATTAGTTATACTTTTTTAATTATCCTTGCTGCGACAACTTTCGGGATTGCGCTTGCTTTCGGCCTTGGCTGTAAAGAAATAGCCAGAGACCTTGCTGAGCAATTTATTAAAAATCTTGAAGAAAGAAACAGAAAAGGACCAAAAGGTCCTGATCTGGAAGGGTAATCAAAAGGAGCGAAACATGTCCGAATATTTAGTTTTAGTGATAGTATTTGGTTTAGCTATTGCCATGTTTATTGCCATTAAAAGAAGCGAGAAGAAATAAAAATATTTATAAAGGAGTAATTAAATGAGGATAGGCGAATATTTAGGCAGGAAATCAAAAGTCTTCATTATAGTGCTGGGCGTTTTGTTGATGATAATGCTCGGTATTACTGATACGCTAACAGGATATGAAATATCTTTTTCAATATTTTATTTAGCGCCTATTCTACTTGTTGCGTGGTTTTCCGGAAGAACATCTGCTGTATTTATATCAGTCGCCAGTGCAGTAACATGGCTTATTGCAGATACAATTACTGAGCACAGATATTCTAATTTCGTAATACCTCTCTGGAATACGATAATGAGATTGGGGTTTTTCTTGATAATTAGTTATTTAGTGACTGCTACTAAAAAAAGCTTAGCGTTTGAAAAGGATTTGGCAAGAATAGATACACTTACAAAAATAGAGAATGGACGGGGTTTTCTTGAAAAGGCTAATTTGGAAATAGACAGGGCCTTAAGGTTTAATCACCCGCTTACTATTGCCTATCTGGATATTGATAATTTTAAAAAAGTAAATGATGCTTTTGGGCATAGCGCAGGAGATGATTTATTGTCAACAGTTGCTGATACGATCAAGGAAAATGTTAGAACGGCCGATATAGTTGCAAGATTAGGCGGGGATGAGTTTGCCATTATATTGATAGAAGCCGGGGAAAAAGAAGCAAAAACAGCAATTGACAAAGTATATAAAGGTCTTACGAAGATTGTTAAGAAAAATAAATATCCAGTTTCATTCAGTGTAGGGGTTATCACATATAATAAGATGCAACACGAGATAGACGATATGATAAATAATGCTGACGAGTTAATGTATTCTGTAAAAAAGCACGGTAAGAACATGGTTAAATATAAAGTTGTCGGAAAAAGATAATAATTATGAGAATACAGTGTTATAAAAGGATTGGATGATGCTAATTTTCATATTAGTCTTAGTTTTGATGCTTCCGCTACTGTTTAAAAAGATTGAGGAGGCGTTGGAGATATTCCTATTAATCATGGGTGTTGTTACCATAACTGTCACATCGCAATGGAGTGCGCATCTAATAAAAGAAATATTACTGGAGCCGGTAAAGATAACGATTGCCGTATTCTTGGCAGGGCTAATTTTCAGAGTTGTTCAAAAACCATTGGAAAAAAACATCAGCATTGTTGCCGATAAATTAGGTGTTAAAATGTTTATTTTTTTACTTGTTGTTGGCTTGGGCTTGCTTTCAAGTGTTTTTACAGCAATTATCGCAGCGTTAATATTGGTAGAAATTATCAACTTACTGAATTTATCACGTAATGCCAAAGTGAAGATTGCGGTTTTGACATGCTTTTCTATAGGATTTGGTGCTGTTTTAACTCCATTGGGAGAGCCACTTTCAACAATCATTATTTCAAAGTTAAAGGGACATCCACATTTTGCGGATTTCTGGTTTTTGCTAAATAATTTATGGTATTTTATCCTACCGGCAATAATCTTTATCGGTTTCATTGCATCTAAAGTAGTTGGTATTGACAATGGACCGAAGGATATACAAAAACAAGAAAAGCACGAAAATTTGGCAAATATTCTGTATCGATCATTAAAAGTATATATTTTTGTTGCTGGGCTTGTATGCTTGGGTGTCGGACTTAAGCCTTTGATAGATCAATACCTATCAAATACTTCAATTTATGTTCTTTATTGGATTAATGTTTCCTCTGCTTTTCTGGACAATGCAACACTTGGAGCTGCAGAAATAGGACCATCATTAAGCTTACCACAGATTAAGACAGCTGTCTTAGCTCTTATAATATCCGGAGGCATGCTTATCCCGGGGAACATCCCAAATATAATCACAGCAAATAAGCTTGGTATTGGCAGTAAAGAGTGGTTGAAAATAGGGGTTCCATTTGGGCTTGTTCTGCTCATAGTTTATTTTATTATAATTGTTGTTATAAATCATATCTGATTAAGGAGGAAACTAATATGAGATTGATATTGTCGTTGTTTGCCGTACTTTGTGCCTGCGCTGCGATGGCTCATGCCGCAGACCTGACAGGGTTATTGCTTGGACAGGTTGATTCAGCAGCTCAACCTCTTGGGAAAGGTGAAAAAATTATAGGTGTTGCTTCTATAGTCGGTCTTATAATTGCCCTTGTATATTACATTTTTTTTAAAAAGGATGATAAAAAATAGCGTTTTGACAATACTAAAATTGCAGAATTGGGAGAAAAAGTATGGATAATATAATTGAGAGTAAAATTGATACAGACATATTAAATGACGTAAAAAAGTTTTTATTGATGTATTTTAAAATTGCAGGGGTAGCCTTAGTGATTTTATTGTTTGTAATATTTGTCAAATCTTTTATTATGTCTGTAATGCTGGAGGGAATTCTTTTATATGCTATTTGGATAACAGCTCTCTGGTTAATATATAAATATTTTCGTAAGAATAAAAGCATGGCAGTATTACTGGTTTTAACTATTTTAACATTTCCGCTCGGATTTGTTTTTCTTGCTTGTTATGAAAAAGTAAAAGAACCGGAGAATAAAAAAGAAACTATAGCGTTTAACGAAGTTAGAGATTTCTTGTTATTATATTTCATGCTAACAGGAACATTCATAGTTCTTGGACATTTCATGGCTGTTAATAATGTCCTGGCCTGGTATATCCCTAATTTATTTGTTTCAATCATCTTATATGTTATATGGGTGACAATGCTTTGGTTTATATATAAAGATTTTCGTAAAAATAAAAAGATGTTGAATTACCTTTCATTGATTGTTCTAACACTTCCGTATGGGCTTATAATGATATCCTGTCGTACAAAACTTAAAGAAGTTATCGGGAGTAATTAGAAAAAACAGGGGGCTGGTAATGCGTATACTTGTTATAGAGGATGAAAAGAAGATAGCTAATATCATAAAAAAAGTATTAAAAAAAAGTAAATATGCGGTTGATGTTGCCACCACCGCGTCAGAAGCTATATATCTAAGTGACGTTAATACCTATGATTTATTAATAATGGACATAATGTTGCCGGACAAAGATGGCTTTACGTTGTGCAGGGAAATTCGCCAAAAAAAGATGGATGTTCCTATTCTTATGCTTACAGCAAGAAATAATGCTAAAGACAAAATAACCGGATTAGATTCCGGGGCCGATGATTACCTGACTAAACCTTTTTCAATCGGTGAGTTGCTGGCGCGAATTCGTGCTTTGTTAAGAAGAAAAAGCAGGCAAAAAACGAATGTATTAAGTATAGGAACTTTAGAACTCGATCAGCTTTCTCATAAAGTAAAATGCTCAGGTGAGGAAGTAGTACTTTCAAACAAGGAATATATGATATTAGAATTCTTAATGCTCAATGTTAATCAGGTTATTACAAGAAGCATGATTTCTGAGCATGTCTGGAGTGAAGAGTTTGACAGTTTTTCTAATGTAATTGATGTTCATGTAAACTATTTGCGTAATAAGATTGATAAAGGTCGGAAAGTGAAACTGATACATACTATCAGGGGTGTCGGGTATGTACTGAAGGGCAAGATAAATGAAATTTAATACTTTTAAGTTTAAAATAAGCGTTTTGTATACTGTAATCTTGGGAATTATTCTTATCGTATATAGCGTTATTCTTTACTTCAGCTTGCAATTTACTCTCTACGAAGAATTGGACCGGGAATTATTGACAAAATCCAATGAAATGAAAAATGTTATGAGTTCATATTTAGATGTGCTGGGATTCAGTCAGCAAACCTTGGATTATACTGTAAACAGGCTTTTGTCCCAAAAGGGTTCTTATCCGGGGCAGGAAAAACTAATTGATCTTGAAAATCAGTGGATTCAAAAAGTAGATAAATATGATATCAGAGAAGATTATATTATATTGTTAAACTCAAATAGCGAGTTGGTAGCCAAGTCGCCTAATTTTCCAAAAGAGCTATTGCCTGCTTTTATTAAAAAAAGCAAGAAATTAGCTGTGATTGATCCGGTGTTTGGCGATATTAATTTTGATAGTAAGAGTTATCGGCTGCTAACCCTGTCTTTTACCTATCAGAATAATCAGTATATAATACAGATACTTACATCCTTAAAGCCTATTATACATTTATTAAAAACACGCTTATTTCATATTGTTATCAGCATCCCTCTAATATTAATATTTTCTTTCTTTCTTGGAGGGGTCTTTGTGATGCGAACATTGCGTCCTGTTTATGAGATAGCTGACACCGCTAGTAAAATAACCCATGAAGATTTGAATGCGCGGGTTAAAATAGAAAATTATGATGAAGAAATGAAATATCTTGCCAATACTTTTAATCAGATGATTTCCCGTCTGGAAAATTCGTTTAAACATATAGCGGAGTTCAGTTCGCAAGTTTCACATGAATTAAAGACCCCGTTAGCTATTATCAAAGGGGAAAGCGAGTATGCGCTTAAAAGCAAAAATAATCCGAGAGAATATAGAAAAGCATTGAGAATAAATTTTCTGGAATCAAATAGAATGCTTAAAACAATAGAAGACCTTTTGTTGTTGACGCGCTTGAATTACAGGCAGCAAAATATTAGTTTCGAGAAAACAGATATAAAAGAGTTTATGCAGGAAATCTACGAACAAAGCAGAATATTAGCGCTTAAGAAGAAAATATTTGTTAAGATGAACCTGCCAAAAACAAGTTACTTTGTTGAAGCTGACAAGCTGCACCTTAGGAGATTATTTTTCAATATAATAAACAATGCCATTAAATTTACCCCGAAAAAAGGGGATATAAGCATTGAATTGGTACAGGAAAAAAAGAATCTTCTTATTTCAATTGCCGATACAGGTGTGGGCATCATGCAAGAAGACATACCCAGAATTTTCGAAAGATTCTTTCATGTAAACAGAACCGGTCAGAATATCGAGCCCGGAAATGGTCTGGGGCTGCATATTGCCAAGTCTATTGCCGTTATGCATAATGGAGATATAAGGGTAAAAAGTACTTTTGGTGAAGGTACTGTTTTTACCGTCGTTTTGCCTATTAAATAGGTTTTTCGACTTTAAAGCCTTATAAAACGAAGATTAAATATATTTAATCAAATAGTTAATCTTCGTTTAATCAGGGCTGCTTTATAATGATAGCATGAAAAGTATTCTTATAGTGGATGATGAAATAGGGATAAGAAATCTTTATTGTAAAATACTAGTTGAAAATGGTTTCAATGTTGAGGTTTCTGACGATATCTACGAGGCTTGCAAAAAGCTTAAAAATAGCAATGTGGATTTGATCCTCTGGAATATAGAAATACCTAGAGAGGTAAGAAGCAACCTGTTAGATTGTTTGCCTGAATTTGAGAGGCGGTTTAGATTGATTGTTATCAGTGTTTATTCAATTGAAGAGCAAAGACTGGCTGTTCCGAATGCTGATGATTATTTTGACAAAGCAAATGGTACAGGAACTTTGATTTCTAAAATTAAATCAGTACTTAGAAAAAAACGCTTGTCCAATTCCGGTATGCTTATGAAAAAAAGGTTGACCTGATGCTAGAATACATGCTTATCGTTCAAGACATTATTTGTTTTGTAATTAACAAAAGAGTTGAGAGAAAAATAGAGAAATAGGAGGATAGATGAAGTATTATCTGAAGATATTTATAGGTCTAGTTTTATTGTGTATTTTTCTTTTCTATGGCTGTGTTGCAAAAAGTGAATTAGTAAATGCCGATGTAGTTCAACCAATTAGTGATAATGTTGTTAAGGAAAAAAAGACTCTTGAACCCGCAGTTGATAGCTCTGTAAGCGTGTTAGTAAAACCAAAAGCCGAACAGGCAGTGGAAGTTAACAATGACGCTGTTAAGGCTCCAATTATTAATACTACTTCTAAAGAAAAGTCTAAAGCAAAACCCGGACCGAGTAGTACTGTAGTAGCAGGTAAAACATATCCACTGACAAAGCTGCTTGAGAAAGATGTCATTGGATATGAGTATTACAACTGTCCAAAATGTAATCTTGAATATACCAACACTGGAAAATGTAAAAAATGCAAGGTTGATCTTGTGAAAAAGATTAAAAGTTATTCATATGTATGTGTAACTTGTGGCTATTCTCAGAAAAAGGAAGGTAAATGTAAAATATGTAAGACTGATTTGAAAAAGTACGCGGTAAAATATCATTGCGTGCCGTGTCAAGTCACCGGTAATGAACCCGGAAAATGCACAAAGTGTGGTCAAGATTATACAAAAATCAAGGTTCCATCAAAGAAATAGGAGGATACTAATATGAAGAGTTATCTAAAGTACATTATTGTTGGAATTTTGCTGCTGGGAGGATGTGCGGAAAAAAAACAGGTAATAGTCCAAGATGATACAAAAAAAGTATCAGAGCTTACAGCGGAAGTGGAAGATTTAAGGGGGCTGGTGCAAAAGACTGTAGGCGCTATGTTAGAACAGGCGAAGTCATATGTTGCAGAAGCAAAAAAAGCTGGTGCAGAAAAATATGCTCCGGAATTACTTTCCTCTGCAGAAGATAACTTAGCAAAAGCTCTAGAGTGTTATGAGTCAAAGGAGTACGATAAAACCTTTAGTTATTCCTTGAGAGCAATAGATGATGCAAAAGCGGCTATATCCGGGTGTATAGCAGGAAAATCGAGTGAAGATAAAATAAATTCAGCAAAGAAGGATACGAAGATAGATAATAAAGCAGTAATTCCCTGGAAGAAACCTAATACAATCGAAAAGACTCCAATGAAATCAGCTCCTAAAAAGAAAACAGTAAACGGTAAAGAAGACGGAAGCTTGCTGAAAATGAACGATATTCTAGTAGAAAAAGCTTTTGCTTCTACAAACAGTAACTCCGGCAAGAGTAGGCCTAAGGAGATTGGACGCCCTATCATAATTATTTCTGTACTTGTAATAGCGGCTATATTTTTCTTGCTTAAAGCGTTTAAGAAAAACAAGTAAAGCGTAATGTAGGTTATTATGTCTGTAAAAATGGAAAAACATTTGAAAAAAATATTGGTAATAGATGATGAGGCAGGGATAAGAATATTATTATTTGAGCAACTATCATCAGCCGGGTATGAAGTTGTAACGGCCTCCGACGGTGACGAAGGTATAGAAAAGATTAATAATCAATACTTTGATATGGTTATAAGTGATTTAATGATGCCAAAAGTTTCTGGCATTGAAGTAATGAAAACTTTGAAGAAATCTAATACTAAAACGAAGATGATGATAATGAGCGGGGCTGGAATAGAATATGTTAAAGAAAAAATGAAAGAAGGCATATTTGATGTAATTGCGAAGCCTTTTGATCTTGATAAAATGTTAACAATGATAGATACAGCTTTACTAAAGGAATAAGGCGTAATGTTATCAGCAATACGAACACATCTTTATGGAAGTGCAGAGCTATATGGAGCATTAAAATGGAAAAATACATTGAAATCTGCATAGATGCATTGATTTTAGTGTTGTTATTGCTTTTTAAATAGTTTAACTTTTTGCAAAATCAGGAGGAGTTATGAAGAAGAACATAAAGTGTCTTGCATTTTTATTAATTACTGCGGGATTGTTTTCGCAAACCTTAAATCCTAAAGATGTAAAAAACACGCCAATTAAAAAATTTGAAGTCAAAAGCTCTTCTTCAACGGCATCTACAATAGTAACATCTGCTCCTGTGACAACTTCAAAAGCGGACAGTTCTTCTTTTCCTCCTTTACCAGCGGGACAAAAAAGAATTGATATAAATGTTATTCAAGAAGAGTACTATGAATGCCCAAAATGTAAAAGGCAATATGGAAAGGCCGGCAAATGCCTGCTTCATAGCATAGTACTTGTGAAAAAGACAAGAAGCTTTACTTTTAAATGCAAGCTTTGTGGTTATATAAGTGAAAAAGAAGGAAAATGTCCAAGTTGCAAAGACAACCCTGTTTTGAAAAAATTTCAGGTAACCTACCAGGATATTGGCTGCAGTGAAGTATCTTCTGAGCCGGGAAAATGTCCAAAGTGCAAACAGGATCTGAAGAGAATAATAAATGTTGAAATCAAGAAGTAAACAAAATTAGCAAGGAGGATATATGACCATTGACAAAGTAAAAGCTTCGGCAGAGGTAAAAAGAAGCGTCAGCAAAGAGAAACTGCTGAAGGAAATAGAGAAAAAGTCCTACGAGCTTTTTCTGAAAAGAAATGGCAAGCATGGCAATGATCTGCAGGACTGGCTGGAAGCGGAGAAAATAGTCAAGAAACAGTTAAAGATTTAAGAAGCAATAACGAGGTTAAATGAAGAATCAAGATGGGGTTCCTCGGAGAGAATATTGTAATGTTCCAAAACGTTGTGCTAATCTAACAGCAACTGGAAATAGTGCTGTTTCTTATGTGGACAAAGGTACTTTACCTCCTAGTCAAACTACCGGATATTATTGCAAAATATATCCCACAGAATTATTAGATGATAGAAACTCAACAATGATTCGTAAATGTAACAGCTGTATACTCTCACTGAAAACGGGGGAGGAGATGGTCGAGTCAAGTCATATAGAAATTGAAACAAGCAAATTAAATTGCGGTATCTCCCAAATTGACGAAAATACTGCTAAAGTATGTTTCAATAATAACACCATTGCTATATTCCAAATTAATAGTGAGAACTTTAAGAATTTAATCTTAAACATACCTTTAGCGGAGCGTACTGGAATAAATAATTTGTGTAAAGAATTGCTAGCTAATCCGGATAATTCTATTGTAGCCAGAGAAATAATCAATATTTTAAAATAAGAGCAGTGCGCTCTTTAACATAGAACACAATTATTAATGGGGGATCTTTATGGGGAAGAATACGAACAGCTGTAAGGATACAGATGACTGCAAGATAGAATATTCTCTGCTTCATGTCTGGTTGGACAATCTTCCTTATATTCTCATGGTACTTTTAGGGGCTCTGATTATCGGCCTTACTTTTGAGTATCTTCTTGCGATATTATTTGTGCTGTACGGCGTGGCAGGAACGCTGTGGTTCATCATATTTATCTGCCCTTATTGCCATTACTATGGTTCAAAGGCCTGTCCCTGCGGGTACGGGGTGTTGAGCAAAACAATAGTTCTGAAAAAAGACGAAACCCAGTTTCATTCTATTTTCAAAAAGAATATCATCGCCATTGTGCCTTTATGGCTGCTCCCGGTGGCTGCGGGTATCTATAATATAATAAATTCATTTTCTGCTCTGATGCTGATATTGGTCGTTATTTTTATTGTTGATTCGTATGTTATCCTGCCTTGGATCTCAAGAAAATACGGCTGTGTGGATTGCCCGAATAAAGATGAATGCCCTTGGATGGGAACCAAGAAAAAATAGTCCGTATCCTCCCTATAATCTTATGAGAAACGCATAGCCGAATTTAAATCTTAACGTATTTATTCTTTATGAGAGATACGATAACCGCAGAAAACATTAACGGCGTAAGGAATCGGATATTCTATAATAATATACGCCAAACTATTGACCATCTTCAAAACTTCCTTATAAACGAATCTCCAGCCTGTATTTCCAAGGAAAAGATAACCGACTCCCATACTGCGTATGGGTTGTGCAAGAATATGGAGCTGTTGGAAAAAGAAGAATTTCGCATCCTCATCATGGATACCCTTAATCAGCTTACGCGTATTGAAACCATATCAATAGGTACTGTCAATTCAAGCCTGGTAACTCCAAGAGAAGTATATAGAGCGGCATTGCTGTATGACGCGGTAACTATTATTGGTGTCCATAACCACCCCAGCGGTTCTATTGAGCCTTCAGACCAAGACATCAAAATCACCAGGGACTTATGCAAAGCAGGAAAGCTTATAAATATTAAATTTCTTGACCACCTTATTATCGGCAATCAGCGTTATTCCAGTATGGCCGACTTAGGGCTCTTACCTAAAGAAGTTAAAGCTACTTCAGGGGTTATTAACTAATGCGGACATATAACGAGCTATTTAAGCGCTGTGACGAACTCGGGATTCCTATTAACCCTTCAAATGGATACACCAAGGAAGGATTACAGAACCTCATACGAGACCATCTTTGGCAGAGAGACCATCCAGATGAAAAGATGCTTCTCCAGGTAGAACCCGAGCTTGCTCAAAGTATCGAGGAACTTAACGACAAAAAAGCTGAGGATATCTGGAATTCCAAAGACTATTGCGCTCAGCTTAAACTCGACGGTAATAGAATATTATTGCACATAGGTAAGACTTCTAACAGAGCTACCAGCAGGAGGAAGTCTGACGTTACCTTTCTCTTTTCTGAGAAAACCGACAATATGCCTTCTCAGAGAGATTTCTTGCTCCCAGACTATGAGGGCACAGTCTTAGATGGTGAAGCCATAATGCCAGTGCCAGATTTAGATACCGGGTCAGTAATTACTTCGTCGGAATTGCAGTCTACTTCCGCAGTCTTAAACTGCTCGCCTGATCTAAGCAAAAAGCTTCAGGAAGGCAGACCTATAATCTACCATATTTTTGATGTGATCTACTGGAAGGGAAAGAATGTTATGCCTTTATCGTATGATATCCGTTTAAATCTCGTTGACAATATATTTTTGGAGATAAACAGCCGCGGCGGGAGCAATTACTTTTCCAGGGTAGAGACCGTACTTGATAACAAGAAACAGTTTTATCAAGATATGATTGCGCAGGGTAAAGAAGGTGTTATGCTTAAATCTCTAAATAGCATCTATGAGCCTGGCAAAAGAACCTGGAACTGGTTAAAAGTAAAGGAGTGGAGCGAATACGACGGCATCATCACCGGTTGGCTTCCTTCAACAGAAGGTAAGGGATATGAAAACCTTATTGGCTCTCTTGAAGTAAGCGCTTATGATGAGAACAGAATCCTTCGTCCCATAGCCTGTGTCAGTCCCAGATCATTAGAGGAACGCAAATCATTAACACAAATCAATAATTCAGGTCAGGTTGGATTAAAGGCGGATATCCTTGGCAAGGTTGTTACAGTTCGGGGAAGGGAATGGTCAGGCAAGAGCATACGCCTTAAACATGCCGTACTTTTAACTTGGCGCGAGGACAAGAGTCCAGAAGACTGTGCAATTAACTTTAATACTATCAAGTCTAAGTTAGAGTTAGGGGAGCGTGTAAGATGAAAAACACAGATTGGGAAATTGTTTCAACATATACCATGGAGCAAGCTGTATCTGACGGCATTCTTGTTAAAGTAGGTTGGTGTATATCCGGTAAAGCCAAAACCCCAGTGGTATTTACTTCTAACCTGTTTTATTCCGGCGGTTATCAGGATGCTGACCTGAGGTTAAAACTCATCACTCGTGGTTTAGAATCTTTGCAGAAGCCCGACAAAGAAGACGATGACTATAGGAAGTTGCGCGTCCTCGAAAAGAATGAAATCTGGCTGATCGAAGACCCCACTGGCCTTACCTTTATGCGCCCTGAGGACTACTAACCAGAAGAATAAGTAACATATATGTTACCCGATAGTTTTTGTACAGCGGTTTCAAGAGTGGGCATAGTTGATAACCTTCTGCTATATTTTCCTCTTAGGGATCATATAATAGTGTTTATCGAATTTATCTCTGACATCATTTCTCAAATCTTCAAAGGTTTTATGTCCATGCTTTTTTAATAAAGCATAGAAACCAGGACCTTTATAGCTTTCTGCGATTGCACTCCAAAAAAAGACAAACATTCCGCGAAAATTAAGTTTTAAGAGCCTGGAAATAGTAATCCTGACACCTTTCTTAATACTTGGATTGGTTTTTTCATCATTTATGATTTCATTCCAGCTGAGTGACTTTGCTAGGAAATCAAAGAATTCTTTTTCTTTACCTTTTAAATCCTTATAAGCTTCAGACTTAAAGATATCCATGATGCCTCCTAGTACAGAATTTATACCTATACTATCGCAGAAAGGTAAGAAAAGTTCAATGGTCTTCCGTATTTATAATAGAGAACCAGATACAAAAGGAGGATACACCCAATGGAGAACAGGCCAATAGCGGTAAAGAACAGAATTGCCAAGTACCTTGATTATGAGGTCGAGGTGGGGAATGACGAGACCCCCGAACAAGTCAAAACAAACCTGTCAGAGATTTTCCCTGAAATATCGCATGCTAAATATACCCAGCATCCTGACGGGACTATCGAATTTGAGGTAACCGCCGGCACAAAAGGGTAAGCCTATGGATAATATCTTCAAGGACACAGATATTGACTTCCAGCGGAAGATCAACAGGGCAAAGCAGTTCTTGACCGTCTTTAACAAAAAGGATCTGGTTATTGATTCTTTAACAACAAAGAAGATAGGCAGATATACCGCTCTATTCGGTGAATTACTGTCCTACAATACCCAAATGGAGACCATTGAAGATTCTTTGCTCTCTTCCAAGAGCGAGTGTATAAGCGAGGGATATATCTGATTATGGCTAATAACCCGTCTGCTTCGGACATAGTTACTACTTTAAACCGTCTGGCATATGTTTCCTTTATGAAGGATGCCAAGGTGTTAGGCTATGTTTCCCATAATCAGAATGTTCCTCTCAATGTATCCCCTCAGAGCATTAGCTGTAATCTACGAAAGCTTTTAAAGTCCCTAATCAAAGAAGATGTAAGCATTTCAAAGTTCAGGTCCGCATTCCGCTGGCATGTAGAGGTTGTACAGAAGCAGGAATACGGTGACTCCGATTTCAGAGAGTATATTTCCAGCAATGGTCTTCTTAAAAAGCATTTCCATACTCAAAGCAATAACTTTGACGGATTATTCCGATGTTCCTTGGAGCTATTCTCCTTTATGCATCATAACAGCCAGCGTTATCTTGAATACAATCAAAGCTTTGTCACAGATCTTAAGTCTTACATTGATAAAATAACTACATTAAAAGACCTCCTGCCTTCTTTATATGATCAATTTCTCGACAAGGAAGCAAAATTCAAAAAGCAGCTACAGGAAAGATATATGGCTATTGCAAACAAGAAGAAAGAAAAGAAGGAAAACAAGCGTGCTCTGTTATGACTACGATCCATTTGGAGTCATACGGTGTTCGTGTGGAGCTTCAGGATGAGAACAATAAGAAGCAGTACCGCTATCTATCCCCTAATAAGTTTAAGGAAATAGTCTTACGAGATACGAAATTTGACAGCGGGTTACTGCCTCCCGGTACTTTATCCTATCAGCGAACAGGAGGTGGAGAGAAGATTACATTACTCCGCCCCGACCAGGTGTTTAAGGTTAAATACAATAACAATAAAGCTGATGGCGCACCAGTTGTGTTTGACTTCCAGGTACCGTTACCGCCGTTAGTGTGGATTTACGAGGTAAACTCCAATCGGTTGTTATATTCCACCAAAGTCTTTGCTATCGGAAAGGAAACAATAACAGATAATATCATGCTTTATAATGCGCCTTTTTCCAATGTCCACCCAAACGGCGAGGTCTGTTGGGGAACGGCCGGCAACTTGATTGATAAGCCGTTTAAATCCCTCCAGGGAATGTCTAATCTACCAAGGATATTCTTTCTATCCCCGTTTAACGAAGATTTATTCAATAACGACAGTAATGGACCCGGAACCCGCATGCTTAACTGGTTTAAATCTTATGACGGGAAGCAGGAATTCCCATATAGCGAATTAAAGCCGTATGGAATCTTAAGCGAGGTGTTGCATGGTAAAGTCAATCGTTAGTCAGTTAGTGAACCACAGTATAGGCCTTCCCAAGAAACTTATTAAGCCTGTAAACTATATCTTATGCGGTACGGGAGCAAAGGAGATAAGAGAAACGGAATTAGGAACCATTATCGTAACCCCGAAAGAAATAGTCGGCCTAGAGAAAGTACAAGAAGGCTTTAAGATAAAACTGCCTAAGATCCCTGTTGTTCTTCTTTTGACCTGTTTAAGCTTCTTTAAGAAGGTTTATATGAAACATCAGTCAGAAGCGCTCCTTCAGATATTCTGGGATCGCAACCGTAAGTCTTACTATATCCACTGTCCTCCCCAGCAGGTAGGCCCTGCCTCAGTCAAGTTCGAACATAATACGGCAATGGAGAAAGAGAACATCCTGGCTCTTGAAATCCATAGTCACGGGAATATGCAGGCTTTCTTCTCAGCCGTGGATGACGGTGATGAGAAGGCTACCCGTCTTTATGCGGTAGCAGGACAGATAACAGAACCTTTACCTCAACTTAAAATCCGCGCTTGCTGTGGTACCTCGTCTATCCCTGTATCTTTAGAGGATATCTTTGACCTGGTATCAGAAGTTCCCGATAAATGGTTTAAAGAGATAAACCCTGTGGAAGACGACGAACATCAAACAGAACTGGATATGCTGCTATACGGCTGTAGCATGGAGCGTGATTTACCGGGCGTTGGACAGGACCTGCATAAGCCTGGTTTAAATATTGAGGATCTATAATCTATGAAAATAACTCTGCCAAAGACATACTTTGAGAATAACCTTTACACCCATGTAAGAATCCTTCAGATAGGAGCCGGAGGGACCGGGAGCGCTCTGGTTCCCCTGCTTGCCCGTTTAATTGCTTCAGAAAGAGAGATGACTTTTGAATATCTGATTGTTGACGGTGACCGCGTTAGTATATCTAACATTGTTAGGCAGAACTTTATTAAGTCGGACATAGGTAAGCCGAAGGCAGAAGTCTTAACCCAAAGATACGGCTCTGCATTTGGCGTAAACCTATCCTGTATATCTAAATATTACAATGAAGAAACAGCAGAGAAAGTAAAGCTGAACGTGTTTGATATTGTGGTTGGCTGTGTGGATAATAATAAAGCCAGAGCTTTTATATCTTCAGAGTTATCAAAGATAGATAATAATTACAATCGTCCTCTGTACATAGATTCAGGAAACGAACTTATCGGTGGTCAGACCTTTATTCAAGGAATGTTGAAAGACTCATACTGCGGGCCAAAGCTTATCGAGCAACATCCTGAGATTGCTAACCAGGACACCAATTCAGAAAGAAGCTGTACTGCAAACCTTGCAAACGGTACTCAGCGTCTAACCACTAATCAAACGGCAGCTGTATTTCTCTTCAATGTCATAGACCAGTACATCCACAAGGTAAACATCCCTTATTATGAAATCAACTGGACGACGTCAAATACCGTGAGTAAGATATTTTTAGATGACTGGGTTAAATCCAAGGGGAACCTTGCTCAGGCATAAGTAACATATGTAACGTACGATAATCTGTAAGCCAATAGAAACTTCCTTTAGTCCCATACGAAGGGGTCACGTATATGCTCTTAAGGTTCACACTAACAGGAGGTTTGTTTACATGTCTACAATAAGAAATGCAATTACAATAAAATTTGTTGGGAAGATAATTTCTACCCTTGCCTCTGTGACGTTTCAACCTACACTGTTAGATATTTTTTACGTTTTTCTCTATAGAGAGAGTCAGAGAGGCCTTCTAGACTCAATACCGACGTTGTAGAGGTTAATCATGAAGCTCAAGCTTCTTGGAGGAGCTGTATGGACAGAAAGCTGCAATTTATTCAAAGCAATAGTAATATCAATATCAGGGAGTTTACCGGACCCGTCTGTGAGCTTCGCAATGGAGTGTGGAGACTAACCCCGGCTTTTAGAACTTTTATAGAACAGCTTATTGTTGCCTCTAAGGGAAGGTCTGCTAAAGTCCGCATTGAGTTCTTAATGGATAAGGATATCATAGTCAGTCTTTCCGACCTATAAATCTACCTGCCTTTAATATCTTCTTACCGTATTTTATCTTAGAGGATAAACCCATGCCGGAGAAAGTAATAATACATAACAGTAGTTACAACCTTGTCGAGAGTAAGGGCCGTCTCTATATCATTCCCCAGCCGGCTAAGCCTAACCCATATAAACTGAGCAATATATTTGCTTCAACTGTTACCGTCGTGCTATGTGCCTGCCTACTGTTATTTCCAGCGGTCAGCATCTTCCTTCTTTTATCCCTGATCTTTACAAATATGTTTAAGAAAGGACTCAATAAATGAAGCGAAGTGTAACTGTAGAGATAAACAAGCCTGTATTATATAAATATGCCGAGGACTATCTGTCCTCTATAATGGCGAAATTCCTAGGTGAAAAACGCACAGATATCATCGTCTTGTTTAGAGATTTCTATCCCGCAGCGTTTAGGGTCGTATCCTTTGCAATCTACAAGCTTATAAACGACAACTACACTATAATAAAAACAAACAATGGATATGCAGAAGAATTGCCTTTCCCGATCATTTACGATCAGTCTGGTAGCAATAAAACAAGCCCATATTGCGCAAACTACTTCCTAAAAGACAAGAATGGCAATAAAATGGCTGTGCGGATGAAGCTATCTAAGGATGACTTTGTGAAATCATATTTTCATGTCTATCTCCCCGCAAGCAAGCTGGATTTGGGGAAGAAGTTCTTTGCCGACTTAGAGAACACAATTATGTCTTTAACTGATTTAAGGTTGAACGCTGGGGGAGAATTTATAGAGTCGATTCAGCAACTTACAGATGAAGAACTTATATTACCCGAAGAAATAAAGCGCTCTATAAAATCTAATGTCATAGGTATTATAGAAAGATATAGATTACACGGCAATAACAATAAGCTGAATGAATTTAATATTATTAAGAGAGGCATTCTATTGTTTGGCGCTCCTGGAACAGGCAAAAGCCTTACTATCCGTTGGCTTATGTCAACGCTCAGATGTAACTTTATTGTAGCCACAGGAAAACATCTCAAACGAAGCGAAGACGTCTCTGAAGTATTTTCCCTTGCTCGAAGCATCCGACCTTGTGTTGTTGTTCTGGAGGATTTAGATCTCTATGGACTTTCCAGAGATGGAGGATATTTTAATGGAGGAGTTCTAAATGAACTTTTAAATCAATTGGATGGTGCAGCTAATTTAAATGGTGTTATTACCATCGCTACGGCGAACAAAACAGAGGTGCTCGATAAAGCGCTAACCAAACGTCCCGGTCGATTTGATGTTATTTTGCATTATAAGAACCCTTTGCCAAAAGAAAGGTTAAGCCTATTACAATTGAACTTATCTAAGACCGATACGGACAAAACTCTTAACATAAATCATATCGCCGATATAACAGAAGATTTTAGCCCTGCCCAGATTGTGGAGATAGTTAAAAGAGGCTATCTGTCAGCTATCGAAAGAGGAGATAACATTATTCGTCAAACGGACCTTGTATCTGCAGTTGACCAGCTAAAAGAACCAGCAACCAAAGAGATTGGATTTAAAACTCCAAAAGGAAAAGCTGAATGACCGACTTCAATATAACCGAGTACCTGTCAAAGTACAAACCGCATAACAGCATGCAGATTGTTCCAAGAGCAGTTCCTTACTTCTCGTTCTATTCTTTACGGTTGTTGGAATGCCCATATCGCTACAAAATGATGGTGATTCTGAGAGACCCCTTAAGTAAGATGCAGGATTTTAGAAACGCATTATCCGGAAGTGTTGTACATGGTCTTGCAGAAATGTTTCTAAAGGGTAGATATAAAGACCTTTCATGGCTAAAAGAAAATACCTTGCCTCTTTTTAACAAGATCATCTCAGAAGTTCCCGTACTCATTTGGCGTGGTGACCCCGAGGAAGATAAAGCAACAGTTCTAACTCACATTAATCAAATGGTAGATTACCTTATTCAATACTTCAAAGATATTAAACTGCTTGAATCAGCTAAAATATTCCCAGAGCATACCTTCAAGACATTAATAGCCGGTGAACTAAAAGTCAATCCTCTTGCTATATCCGGCCGTGTTGACCTGATTACCGTATCCAAAGATGGGTTTGTGGATATTTATGATTTTAAGTGTGTGAACATAATAAGCGAGGAAGGGCTTTCCAAACTGCAATTCCTTTTCTATTTTGTCGGCATATTGGGTATGGATATTGGGAGAATCAGAAGCCTGAGATTTATCTTGCCTGCCTTAAAAATGGACCTACAGATTAAATTCTCGAGCAAGGATTTAGAAAACTTTATTAAACAAATAAAGTTAGCTTATAAAGAGGTAGCTCAATGTCATAAGACCGGCTTCTTTGCCAAACCAGGGAGGCAATGTGGCTTCTGTATGTATAAGACCGGTGAATGCGACAAGTACAAACTACTAAACCTAAAACCTTCGTATTTTAATAAGTAGAGGAGACGTTATGAATGACTTAACTGCATTACAGGAAGTGATGGAAAGTAATCTGGCTTCTATGACTACTGTCCAGTTAGCAGAAATCTATCTGACGGCGAAGGTCTTTTCATCTAAAATCTATCAGCTTAAAACACACATTGAGGGACTTCTTATCCGAGAATTAAGATTTCAAAACGTAGAAAAGGTAATCAGTAATAAGACCAGGACTCCCATAACTCTTGGGAAAACTACAGACCGTAAGTTTGATATCGAAATCCTTAAAGAGGAACTTAAACCGCTGTTATCCGAAGAACAATGGAGTTCTGCTGTAAAGATGGAGCCGAAAATACTTTGGGAGAACCTTAAAGATATTTCTAAAATAAATGCTGTCGCAAAAGAGATAATCGATAAGGCTGTCATTGAATTCCCAAAGCCTGTTTTAAAAATAGGTGTGCCCAGTAAGGTGGATAGATTGTTGTTATCAAGGCACATTATTCCTATAGATACTACCCAAGAGAACAGGGAAGTGGTGTTAAGTTCCCTGCCGCCATTTTAATAAGAAACATAGAGTAACCGCAGGAGGAATATTATGGTAAAGTTTGAAAAGATTTATAATTCTCGAAGGTTCCTAAAGATACTGATTTTTGGGACTGCTGGTGTAGGGAAAACACATTTTTCACTGAGCTTTAAAAACCCGGCTATTATTGATATGGAATCGGGAAGTACTTTCATGTGTGAAAAGTTTAAAAATGCATTGGCGTTCCACACTAAAAGTTTTTCTGAGCTCTGCGACGCAGTTACGGAAGTCGAAAAGAATATTGATACGTTGAAAATTAATACATTAATTATTGACCCCATAACTGTTGCTTGGGCATCATTGCTCGATTCGCGCATTGAAGCGAAAAAGATTAAAATGCTTAGAAATAATCCCAAAGCAGATTTTGATAATTTAGATTTGTCTTTTACCGATTGGGCAAGCATCAAGCGTAAATACAATTCGTTTATTACAACATGCTTAAATCTTCCCGTGCATTTAATATTGGTAGCGAGAGCAAAAGACGAGTATAAGGTAGAGCTTGTTGGCGGGGTTATGCAACCAAGTAAGATAGGTATTAAAGCTAATTGCGAAAAAGAAACATCTTATGTTACTGATTTAGTATTAAGAATGGAGTTTGAAAATGGACAGCGGTATATTTCTATAGAAAAAGACCGAACAGGTACCTTTGAAATCGGTCAGAAAATATCAAATCCAACCTATGAATTCTTCGAAAAGAATATTTTGTTAAAATATAGCAAAAGTGCTTCTGAGCCGAAACAAGAATTGGAGGAAGTTGTAAGCACTAAAGATGCAGAAAAGGAATTAATTCGAGAGAATAAATTGCAGGAAATATATGAGGGTTTTAAAAATTGCACTACTGCCTTTCAGCTCAAAACTTTAACCGACGAGGTAGAAAAGAGTAAGAATATCTTTACATCATCAGACCTTGAGATGCTTAGACAGGAATACATTAGAAAGCATAAAGAAATTCCCTCAAACCATAATCTTATTCCGGCAGGAGTATAGTGGAGGACAATAGGAACTCTATTATAAGCCTAAAGGATTATTTGCCGGAATTCTTAGAAGGCCTGGAAACAAATGAAAATAACGGTATCTTAACTCGCCTGCCACCACTCGATGCTGTAATAGAGTGTTTGTTTCCAAATTCTCTGGTCACAATCGGCGGTATTCCTTCATCAGGTAAAACCTCTCTGTGTCTGCAGATTGCCCGGAATGTAGCCAAGAATGGAAATAAAGTATTTTGGATTGGTGTAGAACACGGCATCTCTTTTTATACCCAGCGCATCCTTGAGCAGGAGAGCGGTATCAGTGGTAAAGTTATCCGGAACATTAAAGATGTGATTGATAAGAAAGTCCTAAAAGACTTATTGGATGCCAGCGACCGTATTTCCGAATACGGCAGTAATTTAATACTGGTTGATGCTAATTCTGAACCTTTAACTATCGAAAACATGAAAGAGAAGATTTCTGAGTTCGGTGTAGATAAGCAGATTTTAATAATTATCGATTCAATTCAAGCCCTCAGTTTCTATCTACCGGACAAATGTTCTGAAAACAGCATTGATGGCGTTGTTCGTGCGGTATCTCAACTCGCAGGTTCCCTGTGCGCAACAATTATATGTATATCCCGGAAATCCAAGAGTTTGGCAGATTCAAATTCTTTGTCGGGTTTAAGCTATACATATGGCCTTTCCTTTGATTCCAATGTTGTAATGTTCCTGCAGGTCAATAAGAAAAAGACAGATTCTCAAGAAGTAGAACTCTTTATAGCCAAGAACCTTCGCGGTCCCGCCAGAATTTCCGTTAAGCTGCATTTCAACCCAGAAATTGGGAGCTTCGAAGAAGCTTAGATTAAAAACCCAACACCTACCGATACATTTGGCGTTGCTCTACTATATATAGCCCAACATATACATATACCTTGAAGTATAATAGTAGCTGTTATCATATCTTAATACTGCTTGACACATACCATAATATTTGTTATAATTACCTTAATGAATGACAAACTTTTTCTTAAAATAGATGAAGCAGCCGGGCTTCTCAATGCTCCCGAGAGCACGGTTTATTTTTGGGTAAAGAAACGGGGATTGCCTTTTATAAAAATCGGTAAAACTCTAACTTTTGATAGAGAAGCAATCATCGAGTGGATGAGGGCTAAGCAAAAAAGTAATCCGGTAGAAGGTGCTGAAGATGGAAATGAACAAAGACAATAATAATACACACCCTGAATTTGGAGCCATGCATGGAAGCGTGTTTGGCCGTGTACTTGGCACTGCGCATGGAGTTGATGTATTGTTCAAGGGTACAAATGTATTTTTGACATCTCAGAGTAAGACATTTTGGAAAACTATAGCAGGCGATATGCGTCCGCACGAATATTTGGAAATGGATTTTAACAATATTTTCGATAAACTAAATGGTAAGACATACGATGATAAGAAATTGCCTTTGTTTATTATTTTAAAATTTCTGGATGACAAAAAAATAACTTTCTATAATTTATCTACCCAATGCAGGGATGGTAAGTTTATAGCAATAAATGTAGAAATTAATCCTTAGTTCTAAGATTTATTAAACACAATTTGTAACTGGCTCCAGATTTACGAGAGGTTACAGAAAAAGCATTTTGCTTATTCTGTAATCTCTTTTTTTTGTTTATGGAGGGTTTATGAGTCAGATAGGAGATGACAATGCAGAATAAAACAAAAATATCCGCAGTCTGCACCGGTACTTATTATATATTACTTTTGAAGGTATTCTATAGGGAGAATATATGGTATTAAATAGGAGTCATGAATTACTAAAAAGAAGTGTTCCGGTAATAAAGGTGTGGGACTCACTGGGTCTGAAGCGTAAAGACAACTCTGCTCCGTGTTTCAAACCCGAAGAACATAAAAATAATGACAACCACTGGTCTGTCTCGTTCCATCAAAAAACAAACACTTTCCGCTGTTGGTTGGAGCACGGTATCGGTGGCGATAACTTTAATCTGCTGTTCCAATCAAAGGGGATGACATTTCCCAAAGCTAAGATTTACTTGGAGAATCTATCTGCAGGAATTAAATATATCCCGCAAGAAATCCAGGCTAAGCTTATCGAAGATGAACTCCGCTTTGCCATTTATGCTGATTTTATTTCTCTCTGTCGTCCTGTTTTAAATGTCCCCAATGCTTCCGATTATCTTCTGCGACAGAGAGGGATGTCTGAGGTAGCTCTGTCCTCCATGGGCGTCTCCTGCGTCGTTTCCCATAAAGATACCTTAGGCGGACTGCTGACCAAGTACACTCTGGAACAATTAACTCATGCTGGTCTCCTGAACGCTAAAGGTGAATTATACTTCTCCGAGCTGGACTATGCCCTTGTGTTCCCTTACTTCAGAGAAGATAAAGTTGTTTTCCTTCAAGGCAGGATTATAGGCAACTCCGATGCGTATAATCGGTATCACAATATCAGAGCGCACCTGCCTTCTATATATAATACGAATGTCCTAAAGTCCTTGGGACAAACCGAGGCTTTATACTTAGCCGAAGGTCCGACGGATACCTTGTCTCTCATTAGCAACAACATGAAAGCGGTCGGTCTCGCCGGCTGTAAGACTGTTAAAATAGAATTCCTAGATTTACTGCTTCCATATAGTATCGTGCTGTGCCTCGACCACGACACCGCAGGGGCCAATGCTTCAGCTTTAGTCCAGAACTACTATAAACGTAAAGGCAAGACCGTACCTGTGTTTGATTTTCCAAACGAATTCAAAGACGTGTCAGATTATTTCAGTTCAAGGAGGAGTTTATGCTAGACACCAAAATGCAAGTGCAGGAAAAAGAGGGTATCAGGAGAATGGCGGCTATTTTATGCGAAGCTTCTAACGACGCCAGTAAGGAATCCTCATCTAAAATAGGAATTCCTCTGCCAGGTCTATTTTCAGACGTGAATGACCTGAGGTTTCAGGAGCTGGTGAACGAAGTAATGCTCCAGCATAAATAAATATAAGCATTATTGCTCGATTGCGCGATTGTACGTTCTACAGCGTTAAGCACAGTCAAGAACAGGGAGGATTATGAACTATGTATTTAACTTTGATACGTTTTCTTAAGCGTTACATCTATTTCAGTGAGGAAATCTACTATCACATTTTGGCATGCATCATTATATTGTCGTATATATATCGACATTTCGAATCTGTGTGCATTTTATGGCTGGTAGGCGCTGAAGGTTCAGGTAAAACTCGTATCTTGGATTGCCTGAACGTCCTAGTAAAAAGTCCCTTGAGAATGTCGGAGACAACCTCACGTTCACTTATACGTGAAATCTCCAGGAGCAAAGGGTTTGTTCTGGTTGATGAATCTGATTTTATGGAAACCGCTGATATGAAACGTATTCTGCGTGTAGCATACAAAAGGGGCGGGGTTATCAAGGTATGCGATAGACGAGACCAAAGAAAATCCATTACTTATGTTGTATATGTGCTTATTGCCGCAGGAGGTCCAAATAGACCATCAGAAAAACCTTTGACATCCCGCTGTATCATTGTTGCTGTTATTAAGAAACCAAAGGATATTAAATTGGAAAAATTTATAGAGCGAATAGCCCGCGGGGAAGCAGCGCCAATCAAAGCTGAGATAAAGCAGTTTATTGATAAAATTAGACCTGATGTTTTAAGGGAATATCCAACGTTTGATGTTTCATCACTCATACAAGAGGATAATCGCCATACGGAAGTTTGGGAAGGACCGATAATGATGGCAATGCATGTAGATAAAGAATTTCCTGGCATGGAAATAGCTCAAAAGATTACTGAATTTGCCAAAAAGTATGTCACCGACTATGAAGCGAATAGGAGGACTACAGACGTAGAAGGCAACTTAGCTTTTGTTATTCTGAAATATGTTGAGAGGACTAAATCCGATAAGGGTGATAACCTGTATAGGGAAGATAACTTGCTGTCTTACTTAAAGCAAGGCACAGATGAGTTTGCTTGGATAAGTTCAAAAGGATTACGGCAGATATTAAACTCTATAGGCGTTATTAATAATGCTCCTCGTGAAACCTTTTATGAGCTAATAAATAAAATAAATGTCAAAGTTTGGCGTGTCTGCTTCAATTTTAATCTGGAAAAACTCAAAGCCTTTGTTAAATCCCGCTTAGGCGACGAAGGAGGGCAAAATGGAGAAAGTGGACCTGCTGCAGAAATACCGCGTGAAACGATTTGACCAAATACACGGGAACAAGGAGTCGTTAACACTTCTTAAATACCTGATAGCGAACGATAATCTATCACCAGGCATATTGTTCGATGGCGATTACGGAACATGTAAAACTTGTGGTGGTAGACTCACTGCTCGGAGTTACTTTTGTCACAATACAACTCCGGAACAAATCGAACCATGCAATCAATGTCCTAGCTGTGCTTTTTTTGATACTATTAAGACAGAAACAGGATTAGCGTATAACACCAACTACATTGAGGTATTTTGTCCTGACCATTACATGGATATAAAATTCTTTCGCAAGCTATTTGACCGCTTATACGGATGCGGAAGATATAGGCATGGTTCAGACTTTTTTGGCTCACCTAAAAGAATAAATACTTTTGTAGTATTTTTAAACGAGTTCCAGCGCACGGACCCGTCAACTCGTGATTTATTCCTCAATAAGCTGGAGGATGACCCTTCCGTAATATTTCTCTTAACTGCTAGCACAGCAGATGGCGCAAAAGTCGGTAGAGATATCCGGGACAGGCTAACTACTATCAAAATGAATCCCCTAACGCTAGAAGAGTCTATCTACTTTATCAAGGAAATATGCGTAAACGAACATATTGAATGGGAGCAGGATGGTATTACAGAACTAGCGGAAATGTCCCGAGGAATTCCAAGGAAAATAATAAGCTCATTAAAAATATTCACCAGTGGTATTAATCTTTCTGCTGGGAATGTAAATAAATTCTTGATGTAAAGGAGAAAATATGGACATCGTAAAAAGTAATGCAGTTGTCGCAACAAGGGATATAATAGTTCTTCCGGGGAGAAACCCAAGAGAAGAATGTACGGGGAAACATATTTCAGAACTCGCTGAAAGTATCAGGATAGAGGGACTGCGAATCCCGCTCCTTCTACAAAAGAAAGCGGATGGGCTTTTGTACCTTATCTCGGGAGAAAACAGATTACGAGCATTAAGGTATCTTGAAATGGCAACTGCACAGGCTATTGTATATGAAAATCTGCCAGATGAAATGGCTGATATTATGGCTTTAGAGGATAATATTCAGCACGCCGTTCTAAAACCTGTCGAACTTTCTTTTGCTGTAAAGAAGCTAAAAGATACATATCATTTGAGCCAGGATGAAATAGCCACAAAACTGAAGAAAAAACAGCGCTATATAGGACACTTATTAACTATTGCAGAACGTATTTCCCCGGAGGTTCAAGAACTAATTCAATCCGGAGAATTAAAACAAACCTACGCACGGGCACTTTCGAAATTGGATAAACCACTGCAAATCTCTGCTGCCCAGGTAATTTTACGTTCTCATATGGATACAGACGGGGCATTCGGATATATTAATCAGCTTTTGAATCGCCCAGATGAGGGTCCCTCGTCTGATAAAAAGACAGTCGAAAGTATTAAGCGTCTAATGTCTGAGCTGAAGGCGGAGGTAGAAAATTATTACAATAAAGAGCAAAGCGATATAAGCGTTGATGATTTAAAGTTTCTGGTGCATGACAATATCAGAATTCGGGGGCTGATTCAACACATGCTGGTTAAAAAAGGGGTACAGTGATGATTAGCCTGCTTATGAATAATATCACCGTATTACAAATATGTAGGAGTTAACTATGCAAATTGGATATAGACCAAAAGATAGGATGCCGGAGCTGCTTGACCTACTGAAGGGCTTTATAACAAAAGTAGGCAACGAGAAAGATAAACCAAGCCGCCTTCTTGGCATTGGGCAGGCGGCTTCCTATCTTGGCGTCGAGAAGCAGACAATGTATAAATGGGTCTGTCAGAGGTCTGTTCCATTCGTTAAATGCGGCCGATTGACTAAATTTGACCCTAAAGAGCTGGACAGGTGGATTATAAAATCTACTGTTAAAGAAATAGATGTCGATATCGATTTTATAACCGACAAATGAGGAAACTATGGCAGTATATTTAAAAGACGAAATGTGGATAGCGGATATTCGCGTCAATGGTAGAAGATACCGTAAAAAGTTCCCGAAGAAATCTTTGGCAGAACTTTATGCTAACAAAATAAAATATCAAAAAGCTGAAGATAGTATATTGAACAGGAAAAGAATATCCGCTGTCTTATTTACCGATTATGCTGAATTCTATTTTAAAACATATAGCGTTCCGAATAAGCGCTCTGCTCCAACTGATAGAATTGTAATAAACCATCTGACTGCATATTTTAAAGGGCAATACCTTCATCAAATTACTTCTTTAATGGTTGAGCAATATATAGCTATGCGTTTAAAAGATGTAAAACAACGAACAATCAACCTTGAACATCAGATATTGAATCATATGTTTAAAAAGGCGATAGAATGGGGAAAAGCAGTTGAGAACCCATCTTCTAAGATTAAAAAGTTTCGTGAAGAAAGTGGTAGACTTCGGTTCCTTGACAATGAAGAGGTTAACCGGTTATTAAAAAACACTCCGGAACAGATACGACCAATCATAATAATTGCTTTATATACGGGCCTTCGGCGAGGGGAATTGTTCAATCTTGAGTGGAAAGACATAGACCTCAAGCGCAAAGTTCTCAATGTGATTAAGAGTAAATCCGGGAAAGTACGGGAAATACCCATGAATGAATTTGCATATAACACCTTTTTGAAGTTGAAAACAGCTGATAATTGTGGTAAAATCTTTAACACTGTAAATTTCAGGAAATTATTTGCCCAAGCAGTAAAGGGAGCAAAACTTAACGATGTAATAATGTATACGACCAGACACACGTTCGCCTCGCAGCTCGTTATGGCAGGTGTTGACCTTGTTACGGTAAAAGAGCTCTTAGGGCATTCAAAGATAGAGATGACGATGAAGTACGCACATTTATCCCAGAATCATAAGCGGCAAGCAGTAGAGCAGTTGGCAAGTAGGATAAATATCAGTAGTGAAGAAAAATAGTGGACACTTTTTGGACACAAGAACTTTACAAAAACGAAAATCTCTGAAAACCCTTTAAAAATATGTCGGGGCGTGGCGCAGGTGGCTAGCGCACTCGCTTGGGGTGCGAGTGGTCGCCCGTTCAAATCGGGTCGCCCCGACCAATAATAATACCCCGAGAAGGGGTAAGCTTGTATACGGTTTATGTACTATTAAGTAAGAAAGATGGCAAGACATATACTGGTTGCACGAATAATATTGAGAGAAGAATCTCGGATCACAACAACGGAAAAGAAATTGCAACAAAAGGTAGGAAACCTTTCATAATGATTTATTCTGAAACTTATCCTGACTTGAGTTCAGCAAGAAAAAGAGAAATATATCTAAAAACTGGAAAAGGAAAAGAATTTATTAAGGAAAACCCTACATCTCCAATCTGAAAAGTTACTTTCAACTAGGATATTATAAAAAATGAAACCAAATATACTAATTACAAATGATGACGGTATTAACGCAGGCGGGATTAAGGCACTTGAAAAGATTCTAAAGAACGTTGGTCTTGTCTATGTTGTTGCTCCCAGCCAGGAAAGAAGCGCAGCTGCTCACTCAATCAGCTTTAATCATCCTTTAAGGGTCAATTTTATAGATAAATACCATGTAGCGGTAGATGGTACACCTACTGATTGTGCTATGTTTGGTTGCTATGGTTTATTAAAACGCGAAAAACCTGATCTTTTAGTATCCGGCATAAATCACGGAGTAAATCTTGGTGATGATATTACATATTCAGGGACCGTTTCTGCGGCATTAGAAGGCACGTTGCTTGGTGTTCCTTCTATTGCTTTTTCAATGCAATATGGAAAGAGGTTTAATTTTCTTCTGGCCGCGGGTTTTATCAGGAAAATATGCTGCAATGTAATTAAAAAAGGACTTCCTGAAAATACATTTTTAAATGTCAATATACCAAATTGCCGAAAGATTAATGGTGTCGAGATTGTCAGACAAGGAAAGCGAATTTATCGGGACAAGATGACAAAAAAAACAGATCCCCGGGGAAAGTCTTATTATTGGCTTGGAGGGAAACAGCCGGGGTTTATTAGGGAACATGGTACTGATTTTTCTGCTATTGAAAATAAGAAAATAGCGGTTACACCTCTAAAATTTGATTTTACCAACTATAATGTGTTGGATGATTTAAAAGAATTGATAAATTTTAAAAAGTGAATTTATACTAGATAGATTATATTCAATGTGTTAAAATATCAAATAAAGTAAATGGTTTTGCGCTGAAACTGAGGCATAGAAGTTCGAATAAATTGTATGTCCGTCTCAGTCAGACAGATAGTAATAGTGTAATTATATAGTCGGGGCATAGCGCAGGTGGCTAGCGCGCCTGGTTCGGGACCAGGAGGTCCCCAGTTCAAATCTGGGTGCCCCGACCATTAAAAAATATTCATATGCGGTTTAGGCGGCCGCTACTTATTGAAAAAAGTAACTATTAACAGCGGTATTGTTTTTTTATTTTTGTTTTCTTCTGCAGTTTTTGCAGGAATAGGCACAACGTATGGAGGCCTTACAGGAATGTTTAATATTCCGACTGCGGAAGTTCTTTTTAATAATGAACAAGCAGTTTCCTTGCATAAATATCAGATCAAATATACTTATGGACTGCAAAATGTATTGGAAATAGGTGCAAGGACAAGTATTGAAAAAGTTACTACTTTTGAAGAATTAGGGCGTAATTTTACTTTTAATTTTAAAGTACGTGCTTTAACACAAAAAAAAAGTTTCATTGATTTAGCCGGAGGCGGGGAGAATACTAATTATTTTCTTTGCGTAAGTAAAACATTAAAAGAACTGAATAATCTGGATGTAACAATAGGTACAGGGAATGGAAGGTTTAACTGGTTTTTTGCCGGAATATCTTTCCCTCTTGACTCAATAACGAGATTAGGACTTGAATATGATGGTTCTGACTTTAACTCAGGACTCAGGATGGTTCTTTCGAATAAAATAACTTTTGATCTGTATTTTAAAGGAATAATTGTAATGATAGAGAAACCTTACTTAAAAGATGTTATCAGTGAGCAAATTGTATTTGGGATTTCTTACACGGAATATTTTAATATAGATTTTAGCGGAATATTCAAATAGTATGGGGTCTAATGGATGATATTCTAAGGATATATCTTAAGGAGATCAGCAACTTTCCTCTGCTTTCAGCAGAAGAGGAGGTTAAACTTTTTAAATTGGCTGATAAAAATAATAAGAAAGCAAAATTATTGCTTATTAACTCTAATTTGCGTTTAGTTGTTAATATAGCCAAGCGTTATACCCGTTTTGGTGTCCCGCTGGTAGATTTGATTGAAGAAGGAAATCTCGGGCTTCTTAGGGCTGTCGGAAAGTTTAAGATTTCTAAAGGATTCAGGTTTTCTACTTATGCGACCTGGTGGATTAAACAATACATAATTCGTGCTCTTTCAAATCAGGGCAGATCTATACATCTTCCGGCTCATATAATAGAAATTCTTAACAGATATGCCCGAACGACAAGGATTTTGATGCAAAAATATGGCAGAGAGCCAAGTGTGAAAGAGGTAGCTAAAAAACTGAAGCTCACAATTGAAAAAACAAGGAATATAATCGAAATTTCTGAAATGCCTATATCCCTTAATCTTTTATCTCCGGAAGATGATAAAAGAACACTTGAAGATCTTATTCAAGATAGAACCTACATGTCACCTTCTGATTCGCATTTAATGGATTGTCAAAATCAGCAGCTTGATAATATATTGAATAAATTAAGTCTAAGAGAAAGTAAGGTAATAAGACTAAGATTTGGTCTTAAAGAAGGAGCTCCGCATACACTTGCCGAGACAGGAAAGATATTCAGGATAAGCAGAGAAAGGGTAAGACAAATAGAATTAAAGGCGCTCAGAAAACTGCGTCATTTGGTACAATATAAAGATAAATCTCTTGAATACATGTTCCAATCTGATTGAAACGCGGGCCCGTAGCTCACCTGGATAGAGCAACTGCCTTCTAAGCAGTAGGTAGGAGGTTCGAGTCCTCTCGGGCCCGCCAAATTTTCGTAATATGGGAATTTGGCGGAATCCGCCCTAGGCGGACGGTCTATTGTTCTATTCTCAAAAGTCTTTCTCAAAAAGCAATAAAATTGATTTTATTGAATTCACAATATTCCCATTAAATCCATTTGAAATCTCACCTGTTATATGTTAAAATCAGACTTCAGAGGCCAAATTGAAAATATTTCGTTATTATGACATAATCGAGAGAAAAGCGCTGGAAAAGTATATTAAAGGTGCTGAATCCGGTAATAAATCTGCCTTAAAAACGGCTATGAAAATAATAGAAGAGGTTAGAAAAGGCGGAGATAAAGCCATCTTTTACTATTCCAGGAAATTTGATAAATTTAAGGCTAATAAGAATAATATTAGAGTAAAAGAAACTGAAATTAATAATGCTTTTAAAAAGACATCAAAAAATTTGATCTCTGCCTTAAAAATCGCAAAATCAAATATAGAAAAGTATCATCTGAAACAGTTGGACAAAGGATTTAAAATTAGAACTTCTTACGGCAAATTGGGGATGAAAGTCCTTCCTTTGGCATCAGCCGGAATTTATATTCCGGGAGGGAAGGCGGTATATCCTTCTTCCGTACTTATGAATGTTATTCCTGCGAAGATAGCGGGAGTTTCCCGTATTGTAATGTGCACTCCTGCAATTAACGGCAAGGTAAATCCTGTAATTCTTGCAGCAGCTAAAATATGCGGAGTTACGGAGATATATAAAATTGGAGGCGCTCAAGCTATAGCTGCAATGGCTTATGGAACAGACACGGTTAAACCTGTGGATAAAATTACAGGTCCGGGAAATGCGTATGTATCCGCGGCAAAACAGTTGGTTTTTGGAAAAGTTGGAATTGACAGTTTGGCAGGTCCTTCAGAAGTATTAATAGTTGCCGGTAACGGAGACAATGCTGATTATGTCGCAGCAGATATGCTTGCGCAGGCAGAACATGATGAAGAGGCCAGGAGCATACTTGTTACTGATTCAATGATATTTGCAGGAAAGGTTATGTTTTCTTTGTTTAAAGAAAGAGAATTTCGTATTCGTAAAAATATAATAGCGGAAGCGCTTAAGAAATCTTTCATTGTGATTGTCGATAAGCTGAAGGATGCGGTAGAGATCAGTAATCTTGTAGCGCCGGAACATCTTGAACTGATTGCTAATAAAGCTGTGATAGATGCAAAAAAATACACAAATGCTGGAGCGGTTTTCCTTGGATCAAATAGTCCGGTGGCATTGGGAGATTATATCGCGGGGACAAATCATGTACTGCCTACTAACGGCTCTTCAAGGTTTTCTTCTCCGCTTGGTGTCTATGATTTTACGAAAAGACAAAGTACTGTTGAAGTAAGCAAGAAGGGAATAGCTAAGCTTGCAGTTAATTTGAAAACTATGGCTATGGCAGAAGGACTGGAAGCGCACGCGAATAGTGTGACTAAAAGATTATAGTAAATACCGACATTTACGATTTACAATTGACGATTGACAATTTAAGGTGGGCGGAGAAAAGATTCCGCCAAACGCACTTTTTGGCGGGTTCAATAAATTGTAAATTCAGACTGTGTCGCAATTACATTTTCGATCTGACGTACCACAATAGGTTGTAGTTGCTCGATTCATCGAGCGTACCTATTGCGCCTGATGAATCAGGCAACTACATTGCGACACAGTCTGAATTGTCAATTGTAAATATTTAGTGAGGAGCTATAATGAAAAAACGAACAAAGAAGTATAAGCGGGTTACAAAAGAGACCAACATCTCTCTCGACCTTTGTCTTGACGGAGAAGGTAAGTATAAAATTGATACCGGTATTGTTTTTTTTGATCATATGCTTACGCACATAGCAAAACATGGGGGTTTGAATCTTGAACTTAAAGCTGCCGGGGATAAAATTCCGGATTATCACCATTTGATAGAAGATGTCGGTATTGCTCTTGGTGAATCTTTCAACGAAGCGCTGGCAGATAAAAAAGGAATTAACCGTTACGGTTTTGCCTCCTGCCCTATGGATGAAGCTCAGGTTTCTGTTTCTCTGGATTTTTCAGGCAGGCCATTTCTGGTTTATGATTTACCTCTGAATAAAAAGAAAGTCGGGGATATTGACGAGGATACAGTCGAGGAATTTTTTAAGGCTTTTGCAGGAAGTGCTTCCGCAACGGTGCATATACATACAGTTTGCGGGAAAAATCCGCATCACCTTGTGGAAAGCGCTTTTAAATCATTTGGGCGCGCTTTGAAAGATGCGGTAAAGCATGGGACAAAAGGTATTCCTTCAACAAAAGGTGTCCTCTAGTGAAAAAGAAGTATATTGCTGTCGTGGATTACGGAATGGGTAATTTAATGAGTGTCTCTAAAGCGCTTGCTTCCGTTTATCCTGATGTGAGGGTAACAGCAAGTAAATCAATTATCAATAACGCTGATGCCATAGTTTTACCAGGTGTCGGTGCTTTTGAAGATGCGGTAAAGCACCTTAACAAGCAAGGTATAAGTAAGGTTATAAAAGAAAATATAACTGCCGGGAAACCGTTCCTCGGTATCTGCCTTGGTTTGCAATTACTTTTTACGAAAAGTGAAGAAAACGGCTGTTTTGAAGGATTTGACGTAATAAAAGGGACAGTTAAAAAGTTCCCCGCTAAAATAAATTTAAAAGTTCCTCAAATAGGCTGGAACAAAATATTTATTAAACAGAAATCCCCGATGATGAAAGGGCTTAAAGAAGGTTCTTTTGTTTATTTTGTACACTCCTATTTTGGAGTGCCTGAAGACAAGAATCTTGTTTGCACGGAGACAGTTTATGGAGTAAAGTTCGCTTCGTCTGTGTGCTTTGATAATGTTTTTGCCTCGCAGTTTCATCCGGAAAAAAGCCAGAAGGTTGGCTTAAAAATACTTAAGAACTTCGTGGAGTTGACAAAATGCTCATAATACCCGCAATAGACGTAAGAAAAGGCAGATGTATAAGGTTAGCTCAAGGGAATGTAAGGGATGAAACCGTTTACTCCGAGCAGCCTGTTTCAGTTGCTAAGCTCTGGCAGTTGAACGGTGCAAAAATGATTCATCTTGTTGATATCGACGGGGCAATAACGGGAACACCTAAGAACCTCGCAACAATATTTAAAATTGTAAGAGCTGTGAAGATCCCTGTTCAAATGGGAGGAGGTATTCGAGATATGGAAACCTTGGAGAAGGTTTTTGACGGCGGAGTTGAAAGGGCGATTCTTGGTACTTCTGCCGTAGTAGCTTCGCTGGATTTTCTTAAAGAGGCTTATGCTAAATATAAAGACCGTATTGTTGTAGGTATAGATGCGAAACGCGGTATGGTAGCGGTAAAAGGCTGGAAAGAAATTACAAATAAAAGAGCCCTTGCCATTGCAAAAGAAGTTCAGGAAGTAGGTATAAAAGAGATAATATATACTGATATAGAAAAGGACGGGATGCTTTGCGGTCCCAATTTTAAATCAATTAAAGAAATCGCAAATGCCGTTAAAATCGGGGTAATAGCTACCGGAGGAATTGCCGGAATTGAAGATGTAGAACATCTTCTTGCTATGGAAAAATACGGTGTAACCGGGATGATAATCGGAAAAGCTTTATACACCGGAAAAGTTGACCTTAAAGCGGCAATAAAACTTGCAAAAGAATACAGGCCGGAAGCTCGCAGGCTCACCAAAAAGACTAAAAAACAAAAAAAAGGCCGTAAGTGAAAAAGAATTATTTAGCAAAAAGAATTATTCCTTGTCTTGACGTAAAAAATGGAGAAGTAGTAAAAGGAATAAAATTCTTAAATCTTGTAAAAGCCGGTGACCCCGTCAAGGCTGCTCTTGAGTATGACAGACAGGGAGGGGATGAACTGGTTTTTCTTGATATCACAGCTTCTCACGAAAAAAGGAAAACTATAATTGATGTTGTAAGAAAAACTGCTTCAAAGATATTCATTCCATTAACAGTAGGCGGCGGTATCAACAGGATAGAGGATATAAGAGCGCTTTTAAAAGCAGGAGCGGATAAAGTATCCATAAATACGGCTGCAGTGCTAAATCCCGGACTCATTAAAAAAGCGTCTAAAATATTCGGGAGCCAGTGTATAGTGGTCGCAATAGATGCAAAACGCAGGGGCAAAAATAAATGGGAAGTTTATACTCACGGTGGAAGGAATGCCACAGGTATAGATGCCGTAAAATGGGCAAAAAAAATGACAGCTTTTGGTGCGGGAGAAATACTTCTGACCAGCATGGATGCGGACGGAACAAAAAAAGGTTATGATATTCCTCTGACAAAAGCCGTCAGTGAAGCCGTAAACATTCCGGTAATAGCCTCAGGCGGCGCCGGTAATGTAAAACATATGGTGGAAGTCCTGAAAAAAGGCAAAGCCGACGCGGTACTGGCCGCAAGCATTTTCCATTATAAAACGCACACGGTAGCAACGGTAAAGAAGCAACTGAAGCGAAACGGAGTATTGGTTAGAATATAAAGAAAAGTACCAATGACTAGTGACTAATGACTATTTTATGAAGGTGGAAAATACGCCCACCAATATTTATTAAAGACAGTGTTTGTGTAGATATAGCGGGATCTTTTTCCCCGCTTACAATAAATAGTCAATAGTCATTAGTACTTTGTAATTTCTCTTAACAACTTAAAGGAGTAACATTATGCCCAGTAAAGCGCTTAAATTGAAATTTAATCAAGACGGTCTTATTCCTACTATCGTACAGGATCATAAGACAGGGGAAGTATTAATGCTTGCTTATATGAATGATGAGTCTTTTAAACTTACTGTAAAGACAAAAAAAGTCCACTTCTATAGCAGGAGCCGTCAGAAGCTTTGGTGTAAAGGTGAATCTTCCGGAAACATCCAAAGGCTAAAAGGGATATATCTTGATTGTGATCTCGACACGGTTCTTGTGAAAGTAGAGCAGGTAGGCGGGGCGGCTTGTCATACCGGTCACAGGAGTTGTTTTTACTCTAAATATAACAATGGTAAGCTGAAAATATGTGGCAAACCTATATTCGACCCGAAGAAGGTTTACAAAAAATGAATTTGAATTTAACTTTTAAAGAGTTCAAAAAGAAGGCAAAGAAAGGCTGTCTCGTTCCTGTTTATGCTGAAATATTTGCTGATCTTGAAACCCCTGTTTCCGCGTTTAAAAAACTTGAAAGTCCTTATTCGTTCCTTTTGGAAAGCGTGGAAGGCGGGGAAAGAATAGCAAGATATTCCTTTATCGGTTCGAACCCGGAAAAGATATTCAGGTCAAGAAATAATAACGTTGAAGTTATAAAGAGCGGTAAATCATTTAAGTATACTTCTTCAAAAGACGCTCTGTTTGAATTAAAAAATGAGCTCGGAAAGTTTAAAGTAGCTAAAACCCCGGGACTTCCTCCTTTTACAGGCGGTGCCGTGGGTTTTATTAGTTACGACATGGTCAGGTACTTTGAAAAACTTCCTGATAAGAACGCGGACGAGATAAACTCACCGGATATCTACATGCTCATCGCAAGCACTCTGGTTATCTTTGACCATGTAAAGCACACTATTAAGATAGTTTCAAATGTTTCGTCTGAAGGTAACCTGACCGCTAATTATAGAAATGCCGCGAAAAGGATCTCCGCTGTAATTTCTAAACTGAAAAAGCCGTTAAAGGATGATGCCCGGGATATAAAAGCAGCCGGCGGAAATATTTCAGAGCTTAAGTCGAACATGACCAAGAAGGAATACTGCGAAAGCGTGCTTAAGGCGAAAGATTACATTAAAGCCGGTGATATTATTCAGATGGTCCCTTCCCAGCGTTTATCTGCGGATATTAAAAACGTAGATGCTCTTAATCTTTACCGGACGTTGAGGATTATTAATCCTTCACCGTATATGTATTATCTGAAGTTCAAGGAGTTCAAGATTGTCGGAGCTTCTCCGGAATTGTTTGTAAAGGTTGAAGATGGCGCAGTCACGACAAGACCGATAGCCGGTACAAGAAAACGCGGAGCAAATGCTGCGGAAGATGAAAAACTTGTCGCGGAGCTTTTAAAAGATGAAAAAGAAAAAGCAGAGCATGTAATGCTGGTTGACCTGGCAAGAAATGATCTGGGCAGGGTTTGTAAATATCACACGGTAAATGTAAATGAGTTCATGATTATAGAAAAATACTCTCATGTCTTACATATTGTTTCAAATGTGGTCGGAAAACTCCAAATAGGTAAAGATGCTTTTGATGTGATCAGGGCTTGTTTTCCTGCAGGCACTTTAAGCGGGGCTCCGAAGATCCGGGCTATGGAAATTATTGATGAAGTGGAAAAGGTCAGGAGAGGACCTTACGGCGGGCTTATCGGGTATTTTGGTTTTTCCGGTAATTTTGACTCCTGCATAACTATCCGCACGCTTGTCATCGCGGATAACAAGCTGCACGTGCAAGCCGGAGCGGGAATTGTTGCCGACTCAAACCCTGTTTTAGAATACGAAGAAAGCATGAATAAAGCAAAAGCTGTTATATCGGCCATTAACCTGACCAAGAGAGGGCTGTAATATGATACTTATGATAGACAATTACGATTCCTTTACTTATAATCTTGTACAGTACCTTGGAGAACTCGGGGAAAAACTCGTGGTCTTCAGGAATGACAAGATAACGATAAAAGAAATAGAAAGACTGAAACCGGAACGTATTGTTATTTCCCCGGGACCTAAATCCCCGAGGGAAGCCGGTTTGAGCAATGAAATAATTCTTCACTTTGCAGGAAAAGTACCCATACTCGGTGTCTGTCTCGGGCACCAGTGCATTGGCCACGTCTTTGGAGGAGAAGTGGTGCGCGCCAAGCGCCTTATGCACGGAAAAACATCCGCGATTTACCATAATAACAAGGGCGTCTTCAAAGGATTGCCAAATCCGTTTGAGGGTACCAGATACCATTCGCTTATTGTTAAAAGAGAAACTTTGCCTGCTTGCCTGGAAATTACCGCCCAAACCAAAGAAAAAGAAATAATGGGCTTAAAACATAAAAAGTATAATATTCATGGAATTCAGTTCCATCCTGAATCTATACTGACAAAATCGGGAAAAGCTTTACTAAAAAATTTCCTAAAGGTGTAAAAAAATGATAAAAGAATCCCTGGCACAACTAATAGAAAAGCATCATCTTTCCGTTAATGACGCGGCGAAGGTGATGGAAGAAATAATGAGCGGGCATGCCAATCATATGCATATTGCCGCTTACTTGACAGCGCTTAGAATGAAAGGCGAAGCGGTTGACGAAATCACGGGTTCTGCTCAGGTTATGAGAAAAAACGCGATTTTAATCAGGACAAAACACAAAAACGCTATTGATATGTGCGGTACAGGCGGAGATAAAAGTGATACTTTTAATATTTCCACAATAGCGTCTATAGTTGTAGCGGCAGCGGGAGTTCCGGTTGCCAAACACGGTAATAGGGCAGTTTCCAGCAGATGCGGCAGCGCGGACCTCTTAGAGGGACTTGGAATAAAAATTGAACTCCCTGCGGATAAACTGGGTTATTGCCTGGACGAAGTAGGGTTTGCATTCCTTTTTGCTCCTTTAATGCACACTTCAATGAAACATGTAGCGCCTGTCAGGAAAGAACTCGGATTTAGAACGATATTTAACATACTGGGGCCTCTTTCGAATCCTGCAAGGGTAAAAGCCCAGGTGGTAGGGGTTTACAACAGGCTTCTTGCAGAACCGATGGTTGAAGTGCTTAAAGCGCTCGGTCACGAGAAAGCAATGGTCGTCCACGGTATGGATGGTCTGGATGAGATAACTCTAACGACGGACACTTTTGTGGCGGAACTTAAAGACGGGAAAGTTGATACCTATTACATTTCTCCGGGAGATTTAAAGTTTAAACTCCGCGCTGCTTCAGAATTAAAGGGAGGGTCTCTTTCGGATAACATAAAGATTACCTACGATGTCCTGAATGGCGTAGAAGGAGCACAGAAAGATATGGTGCTTATTAACGCTGCCGCCGCGCTTATAGTCGGAGGGAAGGCTTCTGATATGGCGCAAGGCGTAGAAATAGCCAGGCAAGCAATTGATTCAAAAGCCGCTCTCAAAAAATTGGAAGAGTTAAAGAATTTTACGAATAGAAGGTGAAAGAAGGTAAAAGAAGGTGGCGAGTAGCGGGTCGCGAGTTACGGGCTTTACATTTAGGTGTTATTATATATAATACATTGATTTTGAACCCGTAACGTCTTTTAAAGGTTGTCTATGCATAGTATACTAAAAAAAATAGTGTCCGACAAACGGCGGGAAGTGGAGATGTATAAAAAACTCTTCCCGTTGTCTTTTGTTATTGAACAGATAGGGAAAATACAACCTGCCCGGGATTTTAAGAAAGCGATCTCAAAGAACCGTATGACACTTATCGCAGAGATTAAAAGGGCCTCGCCTTCAAAAGGTGAATTAGTTAAGAATTTTAATCCCGAAAAAATAGCAAGAGAATACAGAAAGGCCGGAGTTGATGCGGTTTCAGTCCTGACCGAACGTAACTATTTTAAAGGCGCTAACGAGTATCTTAAGATTGTAAGAAAAAATATTAAAGTGCCAATTCTTAGAAAGGATTTTATAATAGATGAATATCAGCTTTACGGATCAAAACTTTACGGAGCTGACGCTGTACTTCTTATTTGTGCAATTTTAAAGCCGGAGATTTTGAAAAAATACGTACAGACGGCAAAAAAACTCAAACTTTATACTCTGGTTGAAGTTCATTCGAAAGAAGAGATCCGTTCAGCCTTGAAGAGCGGAGCTGATATAATCGGAATAAATAATCGTGATTTAAATACCTTTAAGGTGGATCTAAAGACAACCGGAGCGCTTATTAAGTACATTCCTGAGGGCAAGATTGTGGTCAGCGAAAGCGGTATTAAAACAAGAGAAGATACCTTATACCTTAAAAAACTGGGGGTAAATGCCGTACTTATCGGCGAAACGTTAATGCGCAGTAAAAATATTCCAGAAAAGATTAAAGAACTCTTATGGCTAAAATAAACTTAATTGTTTTTTTATCATTATTCCTGATATTTAGCGTAACCTCTGCCGAAGAAAATCTAATATCTGCCAGGGAAAAAGCAAAGATAGCTAAAGTATTTGACGGGGATACCCTGCTCCTTCAAGACGGAAGAACTATAAGACTAATAGGTGTAGACTCTCCGGAAACAAACCATCCGACTTTGCCGGTTCAAAGATTTGGAAAGGAAGCCTCGGAGTTTTCAAAAAGATTTGCGGAAGGTAAAGACTGTGAAGTTGAATTCGAAGAGCAAAATAAAAAGGATGTTCACGGAAGGTTTGTTGCTTATGTTTATGTTGAGGGAAAACTTTTAAATGCAGAGCTTTTAAAAGGCGGTTTTGCCTATGTTTACACTAAATATGACTTCAGATTGAAACAGGATTTTATTAAGTATCAGAAACAAGCTATTAAAGAACGCAAAGGTCTCTGGAATATTAAAGATAAAAGCGGCAATACAAAGTGAATAAGACCTGGGTAAAATACGGGTTAAGAATTCTTGTTGCTGCGGCGCTGGCTGCAGGAATTTACTCTTCTTTTAAACCGCTGAAATTCAAGTATGATGAGTTAAAAGAACAGAGCGAGGCAGGGAAATATAATTTTGTAACCCCTGAGGATTTTGAAAAACATTACGGCGAGTTTGTTATATTTGACGGGGAAATAACAAAAGCTTCTGCCGGGAAAAAACTCGTTATTTTTAAATTCTACAAAAACTTCCAAACGAAGCTAACATTAGTGCTTTTTGAAAAATATTATGACATCTTTCCTGACCTGCCCGAGAAATACTATTTAAACCAAAAAGTAAGGGTGACAGGCTTTCTGGAAAAATATAAAAATAAACCTGAGATAATACTGTATAATCCGAAACAGGTGGAAATAAGAGAAAGTCCATAACGTCTATAAGGTCCATAATGTCTGTAAAAGTCTAAGAACTTGAAAAGAGGCAATATTTACAGGATTAAATGGAGAAAATGAGAGAGATGAAGAAGTTTGAAAATAGAAAAATAAGCAGGAAAGTCAGTAAAAAAAATACTTCTAGTTCTTTTTCTGAATATAAGGATCTGATACGTGATTTATCATTTTCTGACAATTTTCAACTGAAATTGGCAGGCTATCTGCTTCTTGGAATAATATTTATATTTACAATAATCGCAGTTTTGAAAATATATTTAGAATAATTATATTATTTTGTTCGTTGAACGATAGGATGGTATATGCCTTTTTGTCCAAAATATGAAGCTGAATATAATGAAGGTATCGTAAAGTGCAGTGATTGCGATATTCCTCTTGTTGATAAGCTGCCGGAGAAGCCAAAGGAAAAAGAAGAAGAAATACCTTACCTTAATGAAAAATTTGAAATTCTTATTACGGAGAATAATGAGTTTGATCTTCTGTTTTATAACAGTGTTCTAAAGAAGAACGGAATAGAATCTATTGTTAATTCTCCTAAATATTACGGTAATTTTAATAACATTGGCCTTACCAGCGAACATCATCTGCTGGTTCCAACGTCTCAAATGGAGCATGCGAGAGAAATAATTAAAGGGTTAAAAGCTGAAAAGGTTAATCCTGAGGATATTAAAGGTTGGGAAAAAGCGCCGGAGGTTGAACCGGAAAAAGTGCTTCCAAAGAAGAAAGTTAAAGAACTTGTAGACAATATATACATTATAATAATTATTATTTGTATAACATTCATTGTCTTATATAATTGGCGTAGATAGGTTTGATTTCTGAAAAACAGTAAACTCCGATCAGAAAGTAATTAGAAAAATGCAAATTAGACGGAAAAGTAAAGATTTCACCGACAAAGGCATGCTAAGAGATGAGTCATATTACAAGGAAGGTGTACTTATTTAAGAGCCGGATAAAAAATCAATAAAATATAATATTGATAAAAGTTAACAATAACACGAAATAGAACATATGTATTTGTGCTGAACGATGATATAGTAATAGTATATTATGAGCTGCGGAGCCAAAATGCGATGTGGAAATGTTTAATACAAAAATGAATAAGATAAATATAACATTGCTCATTCTTTTAACGTTTAGTGTGTTTAATATTGGAATGGGCAAGAAACCGGATGGTAAAAACAATATTATTTCAAATGCAAAGGAGAATTTGAGCTTTGGAAACGGCTATAAAGAATTTAGATGGGGTGAGACTATTGCGCAAGTCAAAAAGAAAGTAAAAGATTTGGGAGCGGGATATGGTGATTTGGCTCCGCAGGTTAACTACGCAATGCAATTTTTAATACCTGATTCGGATTCAGCATCCTGGAATGATTATGAAAATAAATATAAAAAAGAAGGGCGTAGTTCTCAAACCCTTAAACTTAATTTTTACTTTTACGATAATAAGTTAAGAGGAATAAGCTTCCCGAGTGATGAAAAAATAAGAGCGTTTGAACTTTTATGCAATAAATACGGTGTTGTACTTCCAAAAATATTTAAAGAGAAATCTTCAATAAGTGAAGTTGCTGTTTGGTACAAAAAAACAAACAATTTGATAATATTTTCTCAAAAGCAGACTCAGTGGTTTGTGTACGAGAACATATTTTATATAGATGGTTTATGGTATAACGACATCGAAAACAGTATTGTTAAAAATAGAAAAACCGTAAAAGATGATTTTCAGAATAAGCTGCAGTAAATGAAAGTTGTCAAGTCACACACTTCAAATATAGTCCATAAAAGTCTAAGATCTCGAAAAGATATTATTTATAATAGTAATATAATGAATTTTCTTGCGAAAATGAAAATATTCTGATATTATACTCAAGTTAAATTTAATTAAAGGAGAATGTTAAATGGCTGATAAAAAGGCAGTAGCAGTAGCGGGAACGGCGAATCCGGCGCCTCTGGGGTTGATGGGGTTTGGAATGACGACTGTGCTTTTGAATATTCATAATGCCGGGTTTTATCCGATGGATAGTATGATCCTTGCAATGGGGATATTTTATGGCGGGATAGCTCAGATAATTGCAGGCATAATGGAGTGGAAAAAAGGAAATACTTTCGCAACGACGGCATTTATCAGCTATGGTTCATTCTGGTTAACTCTGGCAGGGCTTATAGTAATGCCAAAGCTTGTTCCCGGGATACTCGGCCCCGGTTCAGACCGGGCATTCACAGCCTACTTAACTATGTGGGGTCTCTTTACTTTTGTTTTATTTATAGGTACTTTGAAGATTAACAGAGCTTTGCAGACTGTATTTGGTTCTCTTGTCGTACTTTACGGACTTTTAGCTTACTATAACTTTACAGGGGACAAAGCTGTTCTTACCCTGGCCGGATATGAAGGGATATTCTGCGGTTTCTCAGCTATCTATGCAGGTCTTGCTCAAGTATTGAATGAAGTTTACGGTAAAGTGATTTGGCCTCTTGGTGTTGTTAAAAAGTAATTCTATCTTCAGGAAGGGCGGTGAAAGCCGCCCTTATTTTGTGAAATATCATTAATTTACTGCAAAACCTGTCCCGCAAAATATTTCTTTCCTTCAAATTCCTTCATTTTTATGATAAAATAACCTTATGATAAAAATTAAGATTTGTGGCATAACAAACCTGGAAGATGCTCTTTTTGCCTCTGATTTAGGGGCAAATGCTGTTGGTTTTGTATTTGCAAAGAGTTCCCGGCAGATAAAACCTGAACAGGTTCGAAAAATTATCGAAAAACTTCCGCCTTTTATAGATAAAGTCGGAGTTTTTGTTAATGAAGTACCCTCTCATATAACAAAAATAGCTAAAGAAGCCGGTCTTACCTCGGTGCAGTTGCACGGTGAGGAAATTCCGGAATTTTGCGCTTCCTTAGCTCCGCTTACAGTGATAAAAGGTATCAGGGTAAGGGATGATTCCGATATAAAAATGCTCTCAGCTTACAGTTTTGTCTCAGCGTATTTATTGGATTCCTTTGTAAAGGGAAAAAAGGGCGGGACAGGTAAAACATTTGACTGGAAACTAGCTCTTCTTGCAAAAAAATATGGAAAACCGTTAATACTTTCCGGAGGCTTAACGCCGTTAAATATACTTGAGGCCTTAAAAAAGGTTGAGCCGTATGGCGTGGATGTTTCAAGCGGGGTAGAAAGTAAGCCGGGAAAAAAAGATAAGAAGAAGCTTATAGATTTCATACGGAAGGTCAGACAATATGATGCCGGATAAGAACGGGTATTTTGGAAAATATGGCGGGACTTTTGTTCCTGAAACACTCATGCCAGCTTTGGAGGAGCTTAAAAAGGAATTTTTCAAAGCAATCAAGGATAAGAATTTTAAAGCTGAGCTAAAACGCTTTCTTTCTGAGTTTGCCGGCAGGCCTACAGAGCTTTACTATGCGGAAAAACTGACAGAGTATATGCGTGGTCCAAAGATTTACCTAAAAAGAGAGGATATGACCCATACCGGCTCCCACAAGATCAATAACTGTATCGGACAGGCCTTAATGGCTCTTAGAATGGATAAAAAGCGTATTATAGCTGAGACTGGAGCGGGGCAACATGGGGTTGCGACAGCTACAGTCGCGGCAAGATTTGGGCTAAAATGCGATGTTTTTATGGGTTCTGAGGATTGTAAACGTCAGGCGCTTAATGTTTATAGGATGAAGCTTCTAGGAACTAATGTAATTCCGGTAGAATCCGGGACAAAAACACTAAAAGATGCCTTAAATGAAGCGATGAGAAACTGGGTTTCAAATGTTGATAATACTTATTATATGCTTGGAACGGTGGCGGGTCCGCATCCTTACCCTTTAATGGTCAGATATTTCCAAAAGGTGATAGGAGAGGAGGCAAGAAGACAAATTATCGTTAAAGAAGGACGGCTTCCAAATTACATTATTGCTTGCGTCGGCGGCGGGAGCAATGCTATCGGAATATTTCATCCGTTTTTTAATGATAAAAAAGTAAGATTTATTGGGGTTGAGGCGGGTGGTAGGAGTATGAAGCCAACTATGAACTCTGCAAGTATAAGTGCAGGTACACCAGGTTCTTTGCATGGGTCGTATACCTATCTTTTGCAGGATAAGGATGGACAGGTTTTGAATACCCATTCAATTGCAGCCGGTTTGGATTATCCGGCGGTTGGTCCTGAACATAGTTATTATAAAGATATAGGGCGGGCTGAGTATTCTCCAATTATGGATAAGGATGCTTTAAAAGCCTATGATTTACTATCAAAAATAGAAGGGATTATTCCGGCCTTGGAATCAAGTCATGCTGTAGCATACGTTATTAAACATATCAAAAGATTCAAGAAAACAGATCTTTTGATAATCAATCTTTCCGGGAGAGGCGATAAAGATGTCGGCAGGTTACTCTAATAAATTAGTTAAAAATATGCTTGTCAATCAAAATGATAAGAAGAGTTCTTTTATCGTTTACATTACCGGTGGTTTCCCTGATTTAAAGACGACGAAAGAGTTAATAATTGCTCTGGATAAAGCCGGGGTCGATGTTATCGAAATCGGTGTACCTTTTTCTGATCCTGTCGCAGACGGACCTACCATTCAGGAATCCGGCTTCTTTGCCCTTCAAAGAGGAGTAACACTTAAGAAGATTCTAAAGCTAACAAAGGAGCTTAGGGGTAAAATTAACGCAGCAGTCGTGCTCATGGGCTATTATAACAGCTTTTTAAAGCATGGTCTGATCAAATTCGTTACAAGTTGCAAAACTAATGGAATTGATGGTATAATTATACCGGATTTGATACCTGAAGAAAGCTGTGTTTTTTCAAAGTTAGCAAAAGCAAATGGATTATCAATGGTTTTTCTTGTTTCTCCAAATAGCACAGAAAAGAGAATACGGCTTGCAGCTTCGCTTAGCTCCGGATTTCTTTATTGTGTTTCCGTTAAAGGTATAACAGGACAAAGGAAAAACATTCCAAATATAGGAAAATATATTTCTAAGGTCAGAAAAATAACAAATCTGCCTTTAGCCGTAGGTTTTGGTATATCAAATAATGCTCAGGCAAAACATTTTTTAAAGAGCGCCGACGGAGTAATAATCGGAAGCGCTGTAATTAAAGTAATAAAAGACAACATTAAGAAGAATGCTGTTAAAAAAGTTGTCAGGTTCATAAAATCCTTAAGAAAGGGTGTTTAGATGGCAGAAAAGGAAAGCATAGAAGAGTACAAGAAAAACAACAAGGAGCTTGGCGAGCAAATTTCCGCGCTTAGCAGTCTTATTGCGATTCAAGACCTGAAGATTTCTATCTTCCAGTCAATCGGTAAGATTACTTCTTCCTCTTTTAAGCTTGATAAACTGCTGGATAGCATTATGGACCTTATTATTAAGACTATGAAGGTGGAGGCGGGCTCGCTTCTTCTTTTAAACGCAGATACAGGTCTTTTAGAATTTAAAGTGGCAAAAGGGGACAAAGGTGATCAGGTAAAAAAATATAAATTTGCATTAGGCGAGGGTATTGTAGGTTTTGTAGCTCAATCCGGCAAATCCTTAGTGGTTCCGGATGTTTCAAAAAGCGACATTTTCAAAAAAGATGTTTCTGAGACAATCAAATATCCCATAGAAAATGTTATTTGCGTCCCATTAAGAATCAGCAGTAAGGTTATTGGCGTTATTGAACTTATGAATAAAATGCCAAGAAAACGCTTTATCAAAGAGGATCTTGATCTTTTAGAATCATTAGCCGGACAAATCTGTCTTATCATTCAAAATGCCCAGCTAGTTGAAGATTCCAAGAGAAAAATTGAAGAGCTTTCTACTTTAATTTCTGTTTCCACAATCATAAACTCTACTTTAGATTTAAATAAACTTCTAAACGAAATAATGGAAGCTGCTGCAAAATTGCTTCGCGCAGAGACCAGTACTATATTTCTTATAGATCAGGAGAAACAGGAGTTATATTTTGAGGTAGTTACCGGTAAATCTAAGAACAATATATCAAATACTATAAGAATACCGATGTCAGAGGGAATTGCGGGCTGGGTCGCAAGAACAGGCCAATCCTTGTTGGTTCCTGATGTTTCAAAAGATGCGCGTTTCTATCACACGGTGGATGAAAAATCAAAATTTCAAACAAAATCAATTGTAGCTGTTCCGCTTCGTGTAAAAGGAAAAATAATAGGTGTTATAGAGGTACTGAACAAGTTTGACGGAACATCTTTTTTGCCGTATGAACTTGAACTTTTGGAAGCGCTGTCAGATCAATCAGCTGTGGCAATTGATAATGCTGTTGTTCATAAAGAATTTCAGGAGCTCTTCCTTGATACGATCATGACTCTGGCAAGGGCTATAGAATCAAAAGATTCTTATACCGGCGGGCATATTGATCGCATAGAAAATTACAGTATGGCTATTGCCAGTGAACTCTCTTTGACTCCTGAAGAAAAAGAACGGATTCGATGGGCTGCCCTGTTCCATGATATCGGAAAGATTGGCGTTAACGAAGCCATTTTGCAAAAACCGGGCAAACTTACGGATGCGGAATATGAAGAAATAAAAAAACATCCTCAGATGGGGGCGGATATTATGATGCCTATAAAGCAATTCAAGTACATAATACCCGGAATTCTCCATCATCAGGAAAGATGGGACGGAAAAGGTTATCCTAATAAGCTTAAAAATACAGAGATTTCCATTGATGGCAGGATAATAGGCGTTGCTGATACTTTTGATGCCATGACCTCTGATCGTCCTTATCGTAAAGGGCTTCCAAAGGATTTTGCTATAGATGAAATTAAAAAGTGCTCGGGTACTCAATTCGATCCTGAGGTAGTAGTCGCATTTTTAACAGCCTGTGAAAAAGGAAAAATAAAAACTGAAGCTGAAATGAAAGCAATCGGGATTAAAAGCAATGTTGGTCATCATTCTGTTCACGATAACCCGCGGCAGGATAATAAGAAAAGCGGGAAGTAATGAAACACTCCGGATTTGTGCACCTACACAATCACACCGAATACAGCCTGCTTGATGGTGCCTCAAAAATTAAGCCAATGCTTCAAGCTGCCGCAAAGATGAAAATGCCCGCTCTGGCAATTTCCGATCACGGGAATATGTTTGGTGCTGTAGATTTTTTCTTTGCAGCAATGAAAGCAGGAGTAAAGCCTATTATAGGCTGTGAAGTTTATATTGCTCCCGGCTCCCGTTTTGAGAAAAGCGGTAAACACGGTGAAAATTATTATCATTTAATGCTTCTTTGCAAAGATGAAGAAGGTTATAGAAATCTTGTAAAACTTGTATCCGCCGGATATTTGGAGGGTTTTTACTACAAACCAAGAATAGATAAAGATTTATTGGCAGCGCACGCAAAAGGACTTATCTGTCTCTCAGCCTGTTTAAAAGGTGAAGTTCCAAATTTGATAATTAAAGGAAAAGTAGATGAAGCACGGGAAGCTGCAAAATATTATAAAGAACTTTTTGGCGAGGGTAATTATTATCTCGAACTTCAAGATCATAAAATAGAAGATCAGTATAAAGCTAACGAAGAGTTGTTAAAATTTTCAAAAGAATTAAACTTACCGGTCGTTGCCACAAATGATTGTCATTATATTGAAAAAGTGCATTCAAAACTTCACGATATCCTTCTTTGTATTCAAACAAAAAGAAATTTTTCTGACATTGACCGTATGCGTTTTCCAAGCAATGAATTTTACATGAAAAGCGAAGAAGAAATGCGTAAGGTTTTCGAATTTGTTCCCGAGTCCTTAAAAAACACCCTGGAGATAACAGAAAAATGCAGTTTTAATATGGAAGAAAAAGTAAAACTAATCCTGCCTAACTACGAAGTGCCTGAGAGTTTCACTTTGGAAAGTTACTTTGATCATCTTACGATAGAGGGTATGAAAAAACGTTACGGAGATAATCCGTCAAAAGCTATTGTGGACAGGACTAATTATGAACTGGAAGTAATTAAACGTCTTAATTTCGCCGGCTACTTCCTTATTGTCTGGGATTTTATTAAATATGCAAAAGATAACGGTATTTATGTAGGTGCCGGCAGGGGGTCGGTCGCAGGCTCCATAGTTGCATATTGTCTTTCTATTACTGAAACAGACCCTTTGAAATATAGTTTATTTTTTGAGAGGTTCTTAAACCCGGAAAGAGTAAGTCCCCCTGATATAGATATTGATTTTGAAGACACAAGGAGGGATGAACTAATAAAATATGTCACCAATAAATACGGCAAAGATAATGTCTCACAGATAATAACTTTTATGACGCTGAAACGAAAGGCTGCCGTCAAGGCTGTCGGAAGAGTTCTTAATATTCCTTTCCAGGATGTCAATAAATTGACCAAGATGATTCCTTCAAAGGTAAACGTAGAAGAGGGTAAAGATGAACCTCCGTTTATGGAGATTGTAAAAAAAATAAAAGAGATTGATGAATGGATGAAGAGGGATGAAAATATAAGAAATCTTTTACAGTATGCCAACGATATAGAGGGTTTAAAAAGCGATGTCTCGACGCATGCTGCCGGTGTCGTGATTTCCAGAACAGCACTGGTTAACTATGTCCCATTATACAAAGAGCCGGGGGAAGAGGAAATAATTACCCAATTTGAGAAAAATTGTGTTGAAAAAATCGGACTTTTAAAGATGGACTTTTTAGGTTTGAAAACTCTGACTGTGATTAAAGACTGTATTATTAACATAAAAAAAGAACGCGGGATTATCATAAATCCCAATAATCTGCCGCTTGACGATCCTAAATCCTTTCAGATCCTATGCGAAGCAAAATCAGCGGGAATATTTCAATTGGAAAGCGCGGGGATGAAAGATTTACTGCGAAAGATGAAGCCTCAAACAATATATGATATTATTGCCCTTATCGCTTTGTACCGTCCGGGACCTATGGAGTGGATTGATGAGTTTGTAAAAAGAAAACACGGACAGATCCCTATAAAATATGAACATCCCGACCTTGAAGATATTTTAAAAGAAACCTACGGTATTATGTTGTACCAGGAACAGGTAATGCAGTCTACCGTAAAACTTGCAGGATTTACTATGGCGCAGGCGGATATTCTCCGTAAGGCTATGTCGAAAAAAGATCCGGAGGCAATGGAAAAACAGCGTTTATTATTTGTAAAAGGTGCTGTTGCAAAAAAATTAACGGAAGCTAAAGCTGAAAAAATATTTAATGAGATTGCAAAGTTTGCAGGTTATGGTTTTAATAAATCACACTCGGCATCATATGCAATAGTCTCATATCAGACCGCATATCTTAAAGCAAATTACCCGCTGGAATATTACGCAGCGCTGTTGTCATCCGAAATCAACAGCGCCGAGAAAATCGGTATTTATGTGGATGAGATACGTAAAAGCGGGTTTGTTCTCCAGCCGCCCTGTATTAACCTATGCGATACAAAATTCTCAGTGCATGATAATAAAATATTTTTTGCGCTTTCTGCGATAAAAAATGTGGGAGCCGCGGCAACAGAGATGTTTATTAAGGAGAGGGAAGCAAACGGCCCGTTTAAATCCCTTCAAGATTTTTGCAACCGCGTGGATCTCCGGATCGCGAACAAAGAAGTAATTGAAAGTTTAATCCAAAGCGGGGCTTTTGACTGTTTCGGCTTAAAGCGATTGCAGATGGCGAGAATGGCGGACGAGGCCGTTTCTTCAGCTCAGGCCAATCAGCAGGTAAAGGAAACCGGACAGGACTTCCTTTTTGAAAATTTGACGGAACAAACACAGAGGGTATACCCTGCTGATGAATATCCTGAGGACCGTCTTTTAAATTTTGAAAAACAATTACTCGGTATTTATCTTTCGGGGCATCCTCTTGTAAAATACGAAGAACAAATAAAACGTTTTGCTTCCAATACCACGTTAAGTTTGAAAGATGTTAAAGAGGGAAATACTGCGACTTTAGGCGGGATAATCAGCCGGCTTGACCTTAAAACCACCAAGCGAAATGAAAGAATGGCAATTATGACATTAGAGGATCTTGGCGGTATCGTTGAGGTAGTCATCTTTCCTAAGCTCTTTGAAAGGGTAAACAACAAAATTGCCGAAGAAACTCTGATAATTGTTAAAGGGAAGGTTGATTTTGAAGATTCAAACTCTGAAAACGCCGAAGATAAGGGAACACCCAAAATTCTCGCTGAGGATATTATTCTTCTTTCGGAAGCACAAGAAAGACTTTATAAAAAAGCGCATATAAAAATACTTACGCTGGGACTTGAAGATTCAACTCTTGATGGACTCAGAAGAAACCTTGCAAAATATAATGGAAAGGGAACTTGTCAGGTATTTTTGCGTTTTTATAAAAATTCAGAAGAAATTGAAGATATTCTGGAAACTCCGATAAAAGTATCCCCTACTTCCGAGCTGGTGAAGTATGTTGAAGATACATTTGGTGAAGGAAGTATCTGGTTCTCGGAATAAGAAGAGCAAGTACTATTGACTAATGACTACTGACTATTTATTGTGTTATATCTTTGTTAAATTATGGCGAAGTCTCTTTTTTCGCCTTACATTAAATAAGCATAGCTTGTTTTGATCTTGAGTACTTGAGCAAAATATATCATTAGTCACTAGTAATTCAGACTGTGTCGCAATTAAATTACTAACATGATATAATATGGCATATTCACTCCAAAGGAGCAAGCCATGTATCGCACTGGTGACAGAAATCAAACAACTTTAATGCCTCCCAGCGTTGAGGAT
>Ga0208246_1000080_pt1 | contig 99656 bp, 113 predicted proteins | sample RifOxyD2_FD_184039 | JGI IMG/M metagenome (GOLD analysis project Ga0208246, IMG submission 184039) | Soil microbial communities from Rifle, Colorado - Rifle Oxygen_injection D2 (SPAdes) | ecosystem: Environmental > Terrestrial > Deep subsurface > Rock core/Sediment | place: Rifle, Colorado... | reverse complement strand
TCAACACTCCAAACACTGATACAGACACTCAATACTAAAAGAGAGATTTTTTTCATTGTTTCCTCCGCCTCTTTTTTGACATATCAGATATATTCTACACCAATTGTCTATTAAATATTCTCTTTTACTTAAAATTATTAGATTAAAAAGACACTTTAAAGACACTTTTTGATTACAATAGCCACCATGAATACTCATCACATAATTAAGCTTTGCGACCGATGCTACTGGGATACCGCTACCGAAACCGTAAAATTTCATAATGAACTCGTCTCTTTAACGTCGAATATGACAAAAGTTTTGAAACTCCTTATCACCAATTACAATAAACCGATCAGCAGCATAGACATATTTTTTCATATTTGGGAAAACTTTGAGGACGAATATAAACCTAGAAATGTCCGCAACTTAATCAGTAACCTACGCAAACGGCTTCCCTGTCTTTCGATCGTCAACTATTACGGCGGAAGCTATATGTTAAAAAAGAATCGTGATAGCCATCCTGTATTTACCGAGAATTTAATTGAGATTCTCGATCAAGCCAAAAACGGTATCACGATATCCGATCCCAATCAACCTGACAATCCTGTCATTTACATCAATCACGCCTTTGCAGACGCGTTTGGATATACCCCCGAAGAGGTGATTGGACGAAATTGCCGTTTTTTACAGGGGGATGATCGTGATCAGTCGGCACTCGAAGAGATACGTCAAGCGATACAAGCCCAAAAAGATATCACGGTAACCCTCCGCAATTATCACAAATCGGGAAAACTTATCTACAACGAAGTGACAATCAGTCCTATCTTCGATAAAAAAACACACAAACTAAAATATTTTCTTGGGGTACAAAAAGATGTTACCGCAATCCAACAATTGATACAGCAGATTAAAGGGATGGTCTAAACTTATGGCAAAAAAGAGACATCCCACCGATGCGTATAAAAATTTAACCATTGTCGGAATCGGTGCAAGTGCGGGAGGATTTGAAGCCCTCTTAAAATTTATCCAAAATATTGAACCCTCCGAGAGTATTACGTATGTCATCACACAGCATCTCGATCCCAAACAACCTACGATGTTGGGGTCACTGCTCCAAAAGTATTCCAAAATTCCGATCATTGAGATTACCGATACGATGGAGCCGTTGGGCAATATTATCTATTTTTGCCCCCCTAATTTTGACCTTGTCATCGAGAATAGCCAATTTTCGCTCTTTGTTCCACCCCTAAAACCCTACCCTAAACCCTCGGTGAACCGCTTTTTTAAATCGCTCGCCTTAGAGAAGAAAGAAAAAGCGATCGGCATTATCTTAAGCGGTACCGGAAGTGACGGAGCAGAGGGGATTGTAGCGATTAAACAAAGCGGCGGAATTGCCCTCGCCCAAAATGAGAAAGCGAAATATTTTTCAATGCCCAAAGCCGCTATCGACACCCAAGCCGTCGATGCGGTACTCCCTCCTGAACTCCTTGCGCAAGGGATTATTTACGCTATTGACGATCCCACCTATTTTGATCGTCATTTTGATGTTCTGGACAATATTGACAAAGTTTTCAGCCTACTCAACCAAAAAGGGGAAGTTGATTTTAGCGACTACAAAGAGGCGACCATTCATCGCCGTCTTGAGCGTAGAATCACGGAGACCAAATCGGAAAGTGTGGACGAGTACATCGCGCTGTTGCAACGCTCTCCGGCTGAAATACTGAATCTGAAAAAAGAGCTCCTCATCATCGTCACTTCCTTGTTTCGTGATAAAGAAGCATTTACCGCAATCGACGTCCATTTGGAAAAATTGCTCATCAGCAAACTCGACAATACGGTGCGAATATGGGTTGCGGGGTGTGCTACCGGAGACGAAGCCTACTCCATCGCTATTGTCATCACCGAACTCCTTAAAAAAATGGAGCTCACAAAAAAAGTGACCATTTTTGCCACCGATGTCAGTGAAGAGGCAATCGATGAAGCTCGAAGCCGAAGTTTTAGTGAAGAGGAAATAAGCCACATCGACCCTGAGTTGATTAAACTCTATTTTGTCGAAAAAAATCACCGCTATACCCCCACCAAAGCGATACGGGACATGATCGTCTTCTCCAAACACGATGTGATTAAAGACCCTCCGTTTTTAAATCTTGATCTTGTCAGTTGCCGCAATCTCCTCATCTATTTTAATCCTGACCTTCAACAACGGGTACAAAGTATTTTTTATTACGCATTGCGCTATCAGGGGCTCATGTTTTTAGGTTCCTCTGAAACCATCGGCACATTGACCAATCTGTTTTCGATCATCGATAACAAATATAAAATTTATCGTAAATCCAACGACACCGGAGTTGTCGATATCGAAGCCCTCGCCTATTTTCAAAAAAAAGAGTTCAAGCGGGGATCGAAAAAATTACGGGATGAAGTGAACAGTCTCGATGTCAACAGCTCGATCAACGCCGCAGTCACCTCATTTTTTGCCGTTAACGGGATTGTCGTCGATACCAACGGTACTATTTTGTTTTTCAAAGGTGAGAACAAATACATCTCCAATCCGCAAGGGCTTGTCACCAATGATGTCTATCGACAGACCTCTGATTTTTTACGGTTGGATTTGCGGGCAACACTCAGTGAAGCGATCCGAAACGAACAAGTGGTCGCTTCGAAAAAAATCCGTATTCTCCCCCTCGCGGATGAGCGTAACTATGTCATCATCACCGTTTTTCCGTTGGGGCGTAATAAACTCTCGGAAAACAGTTTTTTTATCACCTTTGATGATATCAATGAAAAAGAGAGTTCACCGCTCCTCACCTATCAGCCCCAAACCGTAGACGGGTATGATTTCAATATCCTCGAAAATGAACTCTCCGCCCTCAAAGAGCGGCTTCAAATCACCATAGAAGAGCTCGAAACCTCCAATGAAGAACTCCAAAGTACCAACGAAGAGCTTCAGTCCACGAATGAGGAATTGCAATCTACGAATGAGGAACTGGAAACCTCCAATGAAGAGCTTCAAAGTACCAATGAAGAGTTGCGTACCGTCAATGATGAGTTCGAGCACAAGAACAATGAACTCGCCTTTGTCAACGAAGCCCTGAATAAAGTGGTGGAGGTAATTAATACCGACGTGTTGATCTTGGACAAAAATCTCGATCTTTTCCTCCATACCAAAGGAGTTGAGAAGTTTTTTGAGATCAATTACACCAATCGGATCAATCTCAGTGAAATCATTATCCACGAACATTTTCCGATACCGAATCTTTTTGAAAACATTAAAAGTGTCGTACAAAACACCAACGAAGTGCAGTATGACTTGACCATCGATCACCGAATATACTGGTTCCAAATAAAACGGATCAATCTCTCCAACGACGATTACGGGGTCATCATAAGCTTTACCGACAAAACAGATATTATCCGCAACCAAGAGCTGATGTTCCAACAGTCCAAACTCGCCAGTATGGGGGAGATGATCGGCAATATCGCCCACCAATGGCGTCAACCGCTCAATACCCTCGCCTTAAATCTTTTCGGAATACAAAAAAAATTCGAAAATCATAGTATCGACGAGAACGCATTTAACACCTTTGTCGAAGAGTCCCAAAAGAACATTCAGCACATGTCCGCCACCATCGATGATTTTAGAGATTTTTTCAGTCCCAACAAATCGAAAAAGATTTTCTCACTCCATGATGTCATTGAAAAAACGATCTTTTTTGTCAAAGACACCTTTGATCATCACGGTATCACCATTCAAAATGACCATCAGAATGATGCGCAGATTCATGGATTTGAAAATGAATTTGCACAGGTATTACTCAATATTTTCAACAACTCAAAAGATGCATTAATCAAAAATAATACCCCGGAGGGGAGCATAAAAATAACCTTTGAACAAGAAGCTGAGATTATCAATATTCTCATCACCGATAACGGCGGAGGGGCATCTACAGAGGTAATTGCAAGGGTATTTGAACCCTATTTTACGACTAAAGAGAAAAAAGAGGGGACAGGAATCGGATTGTATATGTCAAAAATGATTATCGAAAACAGTATGGGGGGATCAATCCAGATGCTGCCATTTGAAGGTGGAATGATGACAAAAATTTCTTTACTCACGGTGCCGTATGCTTAAAAAATTCACCCTTCTCTATGTAGAAGATAACGAAGCAACGATTGATGCTTTTATCGGAGCATTTCAGGAATATTTCAAAACCATTTTTGTCGCCCGAAACGGTGAAGAGGGGCTTGCTCTCTTTGAAACTTCTCGCCCCGACATCGTCTTAACTGATCTTCAAATGCCTAAAATGGGTGGATTGGAAATGATTGCACGGATGCGTGAAATATCTCCCAATCTGCCGATCATTATCAATTCTGCCTTTAGTGATACCCATTTACTCCTCAAAAGTATCACTCTGCATGTCGATGATTATATATTAAAACCGACCGATCCACACTTGTTACTCCAAGCTTTTGAAAAAGTGGCTCGCGTGTTGAATCTCGAGAAATCGCTGGTACGCTCACATACGATGATGCAGACGATCATCGATGAAATACCCGATCCTATCATGTACATTGAACTTGATTTCAGTGTCAGTATGATGAATAAAGCGGCAAAAAAGTTAGGGGGAGAAGATGTCAATGCACTACTTCCCAAATGTTATAAAATATCGGATAATACAAGCGGTGCATGTGCAGAAGGTTCCCATCTCTGTCCGATAGAGCATGTTTCTAAAACGAAAAAACCCTCTACTCAACGCCATGTGCATACCGATAAAAAAGGGAAAAAACATCATATTGACGTTGCTGCTCGACCAATATTTGATGCCGATGGAATAGTCATAGCCTACCTCGAAATTCGTCACGATATCAGTAACTATCTCGATATCCAAAATAAATTACTCCACAAAACAAAAAAGCTTACTCATATTTCGATGCATGACTCTTTAACTCATTTGCCTAATCGCCGTCTTCTTGCCGATCGAATCGATCACGCGATTGAGCGAAAAACACGTTCCGGCGGAGAGTTCGCAATCTTTTTTATTGACTTAGACCATTTCAAAGAGGTTAATGATACGTTAGGACATTTGATCGGTGATCAGCTTTTGATTCAGGTGGCCAAACGGATACGAACAATGACCCGTAAAGGAGATACGATCGCACGTAACGGAGGAGATGAATTTGTCCTTCTCATCGATGACGGAGTATCAAAAAGCCATTTTACGACCGTAGCTGAAAAAATATTGAAACTTTTCGAGACCCCTTTTCTTATTCAAGGAAATGAGATTCTAAGTGCATGTAGTATCGGGATCAGTATTTTTCCCCAAGACGGACAAACCGTTGAATCCCTTCTCCATCATGCCGATGTCGCTATGTACACCTCTAAAGAGGCAGGACGCCAGCAGTTTACTTTTTTCTTACCCACTGCTGCCGTTTGAATCTAAACCGTACATACCTTATTTTTTCCGGTAGTTTTAGCATGATGCAGCTGCGCATCGGCTTCGCTCATCGTATCGTTCAAAGAATTATCATGTTCCAACGCCGCCCCGATAGAAACCGTCAAAAACACCTCTTCTCCCGATGCAAGTACAAGAGGTGTCAATGCTATTCTTTGTCGAATACGTTCTAAAATTTCAATCGATTTTTCACGGGTCGTTTCTTTTAAGACAAGACAAAATTCATCTCCTGTAAAACGTGAAACGACATCTTGATACTGTACGTTTGAGCGAAGTAGTTCAGAAACGTGAATGATCATCTGATCTCCGATATCGTGTCCGTAACTTTCATTGATACTTTTAAAATTATCAATATCGATCATCGCCGTCATAAACTCTTCATCTCGATTGACCGCTTCGATAAAATAGGGTTCCATCACCGTAAAAAAGTGGCGCCGATTGTACAATCCCGTCAAAAAATCGCGGCTGGAATAATGGGTAATCGTATCGATATTCTCCAACGCTTCAATCGCATTGTTTAACCGACATGAAAACTCCTCTTTGCTGAACGGTTTGTTGATAAAATCGTTCGCCCCTTGTTTAAGAAACATAGCGGATACATCGGAATCTTCGGTGGAAGAGAGGACAAAAATAGAGAGCTGATTTTTTGTATACTTTTTGCGAACCGCTTTGGTAAGTTCCAGTCCGTCCATCACCGGCATATTGTAATCGGTGATAATGATTTTAATATCGGGATTCTCTTCCAAAATCAAGAGAGCCTCTTCTCCATGAGCGAGTGCATACACTTGAAAAAAGAGATTTCCCACCATTTTTTTCATCCGATTTCGAAACACCGATGAATCATCCACCACCATCACTTTATGATGACGATTTTTGAGGAGTCTTTTGATAATATCGATTAGGTAGTCGATATCATGAATTCCCCCCTTATAAATATAATCGATAATATCTTTTTTTAGCATCACTTTACGGAACTCTTTATCGACACTCCCCGTCAAAACGATTGAGGGGATATTTTTTTTGAGCATTACATCAACCACTTCCCCATTGGGGGCATCGGGAAGATTGAGATCAAGAATCGCTAAGGTATAGCTATATTTTTTACTAAAAAGCTCTGCTTCTGAGAGCGAATACGCCACATCTATCTCTATTTTTAGTTCACTTTTTACTTTTAAACTGATCAATTTTGCCAATGTTTTACTATCATCCACCAACAAAATACGTTCAACTATTGTTTTATTTATCATTTGAAATTACTCTTTCTCTTCAACTTTTTTATAGATCGCTTCGACGATGGTATTGCGTCCTGAATGTTTGGCCTCATATAGGGCATTATCAGCGAGTTTAAGAACCCCTTGAACGCTTGAGGATTTTAAAATATCAGGGTGGTAAAGCCCTCCGCTAATCGTGCATTGCATCGTTTGATCACTAAAGATAAACGGATGTTTTTGAACTCCCAAACGGATAGATTCTGATTTTTCAATCGCCTGCTCTCGCGTGATACGATTAAAAATTATAACAAATTCTTCCCCCCCGGCACGGTAAACACTGTCCTGAATACGTACACTTTCCAACATAATTTTTGAAATTTCACACAAAACAAAATCACCCGCATCGTGCCCATAGGTATCGTTGATTTTTTTAAACCAGTCAATATCGAGCATCAACACAGCGTAAGGGAGATGATTTTTTTCGTATTGAAAAATCAATTCTTCGAGATCACGCTCCATATTGAGCCGATTTTTAAGCCCCGTCAACGGATCATGTGACGCCAATTGCATCAATTTCAAGTTAGCATGCTCCAAGCTCATTGTTCGAATTGAAATTTGCTGCTCAAGATTTTCATGATCCCAAGCCACCTCTTGAAACAATTCACGAATTTTATTGGCCATAGGCTGAAAAATAAAAATCACTTCCAATAGTAGCGTCATCAGTGTTACCAGCCACACTATTGATTCTAAATTATCAATTGCGACGATATTGGCTTCACCCTCTTTTTGATACTGTAAAACGGCACTGTTTAGATCATTTAAAAGGGGGTCGGAGAGCTCTAAAATTTCTCCTAAAAGAGTCATTGATTCATCTTGGGAGTGTGCGTTACTTAGACGTATTGCTCGATCAAGATACTCTTCAACACGCCTTTTAAGCAATGTCTCCCCATAATAAAGCGAATAGATGGAAGGGGAGAGTTCTACCTGCACACCCTCTTTCAAGCTTCCGGAGGAGAGTGCTTCGTTGGCTTTGCCCATCTCCTCAATAGCACTCAGCAATTTAGCTCGGATGGTTTCACTGTCCGAGTGTACCCCATCCGCATAAACACGCAAATAATACTGCTGAGAATACGAGGCAATCCGCTGTGAGAGCATCCGCTGTTTTCCTGAGATATTGACAACCAGTGCTGTCGAATCACTCGCTTTTAGGGCAAGATTCAAGACATAATAAGCACCGCTTGAGAGAAGTGCGATAAGAGAGATCGCAATAATATAGCGCTTGGTGAAACTCGATTTAAGTTCTTGAGCTTGCATCATTCCCTACTCTTCCTATAGATTGCATTAATGATAACTCCGATAGTCTTAAACCGTACTGACCACCCTGTTTCGTCCCTCAGCTTTAGCTTTATAGAGTGCATCATCCGCACTTTTAAGGAGGGATTCTTTACTCACAGCATCCCCGACTTCTTTAAAAGCCATTCCGACACTGACACTAACAACATCAGCCGCAGAGGAGTATTCATGTGTCATTTGAAGAGCCTCAACGGCTTTTAACAGAGACTCAGAAACTTGCTGTGCCCCATCTAAATCAATATCTTTGAGTAAAATAATAAACTCCTCACCCCCATAACGGGCGATGATATCGCTGGGACGCTTGAGACTGTTTTTGAGTACTTGGGCTATCGCTATCAAACATTCATCCCCCTGTGCATGCCCATAATGGTCGTTGTAGGGCTTGAAGTGATCAACATCGATCATTATCACTGCTAGCGTTTTTTTCTCTCTGAAAGCCTCTTTATAGTTTTTTGCATACATCTCATCAAAAAAGCGGCGATTCGCAATGTGGGTGAGCCCGTCAATCATAGCAAGCTCTTTAAGCTGATTGTTTTTAAGGCTCAACGCGGCATTCGTCTCTTCGAGTTTCGACTTTATCTCACGAAGTTCCTGATTAATCAAAACTTGTTCCGTAATATCTTGTACGGTTCCTCTGGAAACAGTAGGGTTCCCCTCCGAATCATACTCGGTATCTCCCACCTCTCGAACCCACTTGATTCTGCCGTCTTCCATCAAAAGGCGGTGATCGATCGTATATTTTTGTCGGGTAATCAGTGAATATTCATACGCTCGGTTAACACTCTCCCGATCATCTGGATGGATGACATTCAAAAATGCGTCGTAGGAAGCTTCAAAGCGGAGTCGATTGATCTCAAAAATACGATAAATCTCATCCGACCAAAACAAATGATTGTTTTGGAGGTCAAGTTCCCAACTCCCGATATGGGCTATTGATTGGGCTTTTTTAAGACTTGATTCACTTCGTTGCAGTGTTTCTTGCAACATTTTTTGCTCTGTAATGTCCCGAAAAACGATGATAGCGCCATCATCCGCAGAAGCTACGGTGAGACTTACCGGAAAGTAGGTACCGTCATGTCGGATCAAATACTCTTCACCGCTGCGGGTTTGACGGTCTTGCAATGTCATGTATATAGGACATTCAGACTCATCATACACTTCATGAGTGACTTTGTGGTGGTGAAAAAGGGCATGCTGATCCTTATTCAGTACCTCATTTTCACTAAATCCGGTCATCTTCAACGCCTGAGCATTGATCCATGTACATTTGCCTTCATGATTGACACCGTAGACACCGTCTCCGATATTAAATAGGAGCGATTCAAACAGTTTTTTTCTCCGCTGCTCACGTGTATAATAGATCAATACGAACAGCAAAGCCCCGAGTGAAACAATAATCATCGCCTTATAATGTGCCCAAACATCCGAAAAAATAATTTCGGGTGTCTGATCAAACGGTGGGAGACGCAAATGACGGGCAAGCTCTTCGACTTCCAGATAATCAGCCGGTAGAGAATAGCCGTAAATCCCCGCTTTTTTAATCGCTTCATTCGTCGGTTGAAGAGAGTAAAGGGCTGCAAGGAAGAGTTTAATATCTCTCTCTTTGGCATGAGGAAGGGCAAAAACAGGCCATTCCGGATAGAGTTGCGTTGATACTCTGTAAGGGTGAGTCGCCACTTTTTTTTCGTTAACGATTCGGATATCCCCTGCTTTGATATCACCGCTCTCTATCATCTCTTCCAAGATGCCATCACGGATAAATCCAACCTCAGCTCGACGCATTAAAATCTCTCGAACCACCTCTTGATGAGAATTATAGGTCTCGATAATTTTATTATTATGCTTGTTGATATGAATATCTTGTTGATGGAGTTCATATACCTGAGCTCTGAACCCCCCCATATGTTTCATACTGGGTGTTAAGATTGATTTACCCTTTATGTCCTCAAGGTGCTCAATCTGACTCTCAGGGCGTACAATTATTACACCTCCCAGACGGCTGGAAGGCTTTCCCTCCTCGTTGGCACTGATAAGGGTAGCAATCGCACCGCTTAGTGCGTACTGATGACGGACAACGAGGAAATGGGTAGGATTGGTGGTGGCGAGATCAAGCTGATTTTTGGCAATTTTTTCGTCCATCTCCTCTTGAGTCAGAACTTCCAAAACAACCCGATTATCGAGTTTTTCATTCAGATACTCAACCAGCGGCTGGTATTTTGCTCGGGTCTTTTCATGCCCCATATAGGCAAAAACACCGAATCTGATCTCATCTTTAGCCGATGCGGAGATAAAACATAGGAATACTGCTAAAAAAGGGATCAATCTCTTCATACTTAGGCACTTTTTATTTGATTAGGTAATACTACCCTATCCTCACTGTAATCCCATTAAAATCCACGTTTATCGATACCACAGCCGCATCATCGCCGCCCCTAAAAAAGCATAAGCGGCCTCCTCGATTCCCGCCATCCAAAATCCCATTGCCCCCAGAGCCAAAATAAGCACCGTAGCGAGAGGTGCGGTTGCGGCACGAAACTCTTTTTTTATCATCTCATACTGCAGCGGTGAAAGTTCTACACTCAATTCCCCTTTGCTTGCACGCTCAATCATATGGCGAAACGCATTGATATCACCGGGGATACGTTTGATCTCATCGATCACAGTTTCAAGGATCGAATCCTTCATCCCTAACGCTCTGGGGATATTCTTTTGGAGGATCGGGAGGATATCTTTGATCCCGTTAAAATTTTCGATATAGGTAGTCCCTAACCCCTCGATGATGGCACTGACTCGGAGGATATAAATCGCCTCCTGAGGGAGCTTAAAGGGGAGGTTTCGGGTCTGTTCCAGTACTTCAAACGCCAGTTTCTGCATACTGCCGCTATCGAGGGCATCATTACCGAAAATATCGAACATCCGCTCCGTAAACTCGGCAAGCTCAGCGGAGGGGGCATCGTACGCCACCGTCCCCAGACGTTTTGCTGCACTTACATAGCTCTCAAAATCCCGTTCATTCGCCGCTTTTATCAGTTCGATAATGGCGATACGGGTATCGTTAGGAACCCGTTTCACCATCCCAAAATCAAGCAATACGAGTTTTCCCGCACCGTTTACCAGCAGATTTCCCGGATGGGGATCGGCGTGAAAAAACCCCTTGACCAACATTTGATCGGTATAAAAACGTACCAGCTGGTCGATCAGCGGTTTTATATCGAGTCCGTGCGAGAGGATCGCATCCCGATCATCAAACCGCCACCCCTCTTCAAAGCTCATCACAAGCGCATCATCACAGCTCAAAGAGGGATAGCCAATAGGGAAAAGTATGCCGGAGTCTTTGTAGAGTGACGAAAACTTCTCCAGATTGCTCCGCTCATGACGCAGACTGCACTCTTGGACAATCATCGATGAAAACTCCGCAATAACCGATTCGATGGAATGGCGGGTCGTATGGGAAAAAAGGGGGCGAAAAAAACCGTTAAACAGTGACAAGATACGGATATCGGCACGAACCCGTTTTTCGATCCCCTCACGTCGCAGTTTCACGGCTACTTTCGTCGTCTCATCTATCCATGCGGCGTGGACTTGACCGATCGATGCCGAAGCAATAGGAACAGAATCAAAACGGATAAACGGTACGGTAGGAAAAGCTTTTGCCATGACCCGCTCATACGCGGCTTGGCTCATCGGAGGGAGATCATCATGGAGTGTTTTGAGGGCATTGAGGTACGACTCATCGAAAAAATCGTTACGGGTGGCCAAAACTTGCGCCAATTTGATAAAACTCGCCCCCAGCTCCGTAATAGTGGAGGCAAGTTTATCGGGGCTGAGCGAGGAAACCCCTAAAAACGTCTCCCTCTTTTTTATCAAAAGATAAAACGAGAGCAAAAGACGAAAAACGCTCCAAAGACGTCTCGGTGAATACAATGAACTCACGATCGTAGCGCTTCGATATCCTTTTTCGTTGCAATTCCGAGTTCTTCAATCACCTCTTTGATGGCAGATTTGAGTTCCTCTTTGAGACGTTTTTCTTCGTCTTCCCCTTTGGTTTTAAGACTCTCAAGAAAACTTTTGGTATCGGTAGTGTTCAATTTTCCTTTCTCTTCAAGCTTTTTAAGCTCCTCTTCAACTCTCTCTTTGAGCAACAATGCTCCACCCATTCCTGTATACAATAACTCTTTTAACATAGCATGCTCCTATTCTCGTAATGCACTATTATAGGCCTAAATAATGAATATCACCCCTTAATTTTTGAATTAACTCCGAACTGCTAGGGATTTTTTCATTAAAAACCGTTTATAATATATTTAAAAGAGGGGTGACATGCAAAAACTTATAGATCATTACGGTGTTTCCTTTTTGTCCCTCCTCGATCGCCTCAATGAGGGGGTTATGATCCATCGGTGTGATACGACGATTTTGTATGCCAATAAAGCCGTATCGGATATTCTTGGAGTGCCGCTGAATGAAATTATCGGAAAAAATGCAGCCGATCCGGTATGGAACTTTAGCGATGAAAATCTGGAACCCTTAAGCGTTGAGGACTACCCGATCCAAAAACTTCTTCATTCCCATCAAAGCCTTGTTGATCAGCTGGTGGGTATCAGGTTAAGCGACGGAACTCTAAAGTGGGCCGATATAAACGGTTCCTTTATTGCCGAGGAGGGAGAAGATCCGATCGCACTCCTGTTTTTCAGTGATGTTACCGATCGAAAAAATGCTTACGATGAGGCGGCGCTTTTCAAACATCTCGTCGATGTCGTCGATACCGGTATTACGATAACCGATCCCTCTTTGCCGGATAATCCTCTCATCTACGTCAACCGCGCTTTTAGTGAAACGACAGGGTACAGCTTTGAGGATGCGGTAGGACGCAACTGCCGTTTTTTACGTGATCAGGAACCAAAACAGCCCTCTATGGGAAAAGTATATGATGCCCTTCAAAATGCAAAATCATGTGAAGTCGAACTTCGAAATTACACAAAAGAGGGGAAACTCTTTCATAATCTTCTCAACATTACCCCCATGTTTGATACTAATAATAAACTAAAATACTTTATCGGGGTCCAACACGACATCAGCCACCAAAAACAAAACCAAGAGAAACTGGCCAAACAAGCCCTCTACATTCAATCCATCCTTGATGCCCAAGAGAATATCGTATACGTCACCGAAAACAGCTCCATCATCTATGCCAATCAACCCTTTTTCGATTTTTTTGCCGTTGCCTCGCTAGAAGATTTTTTACAACACGAATCGTGCATTTGCAGCCGTTTTTTGCAAAACGATCTCACTTTTACCCCCTCTTCTATCGAGGGAAAAACATGGATACACGAGATACTGGAACTGGAAAAATCCAAACGGATCGTAGCGATGAAATCATCCTCAAATGAGAAACGATTTTTTAGCCTCTCGGTCAAAGAGTTTGTCAGTGAACGCTACATTATCACCCTAAACGATATTAGCCAGTCTCTTTTACGTGAACTTTTTCTAAAAAACAAAGCCTACCATGATCCGCTCACCGGCGCACTCAACCGTCAATATTTCTACGATTATTACGATGAGAACCGTCAAAACATCACCTCGTTGGGGATCATCATGGTCGATTTGGATTATTTCAAAAAGATCAACGATACCTACGGGCATGGCATTGGAGACGAAGTTCTCAAACAGGTTGCCGATACAATCCAAAATTCGATCCGTAATGATGACACCCTTATCCGATGGGGAGGGGAAGAGTTTATCATTCTGATCAATACCGCTAAAAATAGCCAGCTTATCTCGATTGCCGAGCATATCCGCCGCAGTGTCAGCGAAATAGTTTTTGAATCTCTCCCCTCTATCACTACGAGCTTGGGAGCTACCCTCCTTTTAGAGGGAGAATCGTTTAAAACAGCCATAGAACGTGCCGATCAAGCGCTCTATAGTGCAAAAGCAAACGGAAGAAATAGAATAGAGATAGTTAACGGTTCAGAGGATTCAATATCTGCCGATATAGATAAGACTTCATAAAAAGGAGTACACAACGATGGATTCAATCAACTCGAATATGGGAATGGGGCCTGAACTTTACGCGATGAAAAAAGCGATAGACGTTCAAAGCCAATCGATTCTCAAAGTGCTAGAAAGTACATCACCTGCTTCCGCACAATCAAACACTGCTTCCGGAGCCGACCTGACCGGTCTGGGACAAAATCTCGATATCAAAGCGTGACGTGCAGCCCTCGGCGGCTGGGTCACACTCCCCTATAAAGTTTCTAGCACCGTATTGAAACGTTGGACAAAAACCTGCTCAAATATCTGTTGGGCAATAACCCAGCGATTTACTTTTGAATTCAACATCACGATCAAACAATCGTTTCCGTCTTTTTTCGCACGGGCAATTAGACAAGGCCCCGCTTTAGAGGTGTACCCCGTTTTAACCCCTACCGCGTATTCATAGCGGCTTAAAAGTTTGTTATGCGTTTTAGCAACATATTTACGATTCGTATTAAGACCGTAATAGACAAATTGATTTTGCCGCGTAATATCGTTAAAAACAGGATTTTTAATCGCGTACTCCGCAAGTTTGAGAAGATCTTTGGGGGTAGAGTAGTGACTCCCGATATCATAGCCGCACGGGTTGGTAAAATGGGTATTTCGCATCCCTATTTTTTTGGCTTTTTCGTTCATCATCCATGCAAAATTTTTAACGTTTCCCCCCACGGCATACGCAATCGCCATCGCCGCATCGTTATCGGATTTAATCATCGCCGCTTTTATCAGATCTTCGAGGAGGATAATCTCCCCCTCTTTGTACCCCGCGACCGTAGGCTCGACTCGAATCATCTCAGAGGTGATGAGTACGGGACGATTTAACCCCCCTTGTTCGATCGCTAACATCACCGTCATAATCTTAGTGAGACTGGCAGGTGCGACTCGCTTTAGTGCCTCTTTGGAGTAGATCACTTCGCGTGTTGTCAGATCTTTCACAACCAGCGCTTCCACATTGAGTTTGGAGAGTTCTTCTGTATCGATATCGGCGTAGAGAGAAGAGAATAAGCAAAAAGTTAAGAGAAAGAGATATCGATACATTAAAGACCCAGCCGTTTTAATCATTGAAACATTTTAGCATAAGGTTGTACGATTTTAATAACCGCTCCCTATTATCGCACCGCTAATGAGTATATGGGTTAGGAGTGCTACCCACAGTACCCCTTTGAACTTTCGCGTTTTATGGTTAAAGAGTTTCTGAGCTGCCAAAGAGCCGACACTCCCGCCGAGGATCGTGAGGAGAAGGAGTCTGTTTTCGCTGATACGCCGTTTTTTATGAATCGAGAGGTATTTATCTATCCCGAATGTAACAAAGGAGAGGAGATTAAGAGTGATGAGTATTGCAATGAGGTAATTCATAAGAGTATTATACGTACATAATGACCGTTTTTTACCTCTCTCTAGGAGCTTATGCACATGAAAACACTCTACCTCATCCGTCACGCCAAATCAGACCGGAACGACCCTAGCTTGAGCGATTATGATCGCCCCTTAAACAAACGGGGGATGAATGACGCTCCGTTAATGGGATCGATTCTTTTAAAGAGCGGCATCCACCCCGACCTCATCCTCTCCAGCCCTGCTCTACGCGCCAAAACCACCGCGATAGCCATCGCCCAAGCCCTATCCTATCCGACAGACTCAATCCGCTACGATCACGCCCTCTACGCCTCCGATGTCGAAACCATCCTCACCCTCATCCGAGACGTACCTGTGAGTGTCGATACCCTTTTTGTGTTCGGGCATAACCCCGAGTTTACCGAATGTGCGAACCTTATCATGGGCGGCAATATCGACAATATTCCTACCTGCGGGGTTGTGGCGATGCGGTTGAAAAATGATAGTTGGGAGAGTATCGGTGAAAATTCGGCGGAACTAAGAGGGTTTGATTTTCCGAAAAAACATGGGTGAAGCAGATTTTATTTTCAAATTATATGATACAATACTTATATCATATGAAATAAAAACTATATCAATATTTTCAAAAGGAGAATAAATGCTTGAAGCACTGTTCGGAACTAAAAACCGTGAGCTTGTTTTGCAATTTATCCTTGTATTTGAAGAGGGATATGCAAGAGAAATCGCCCGTTTTTTTGACGTTACACTCCCCTCTATCCAAAATCAGCTCGAAAAGCTCGAACAAGGTGGAGTATTAATCAGTAAGATGTCGGGTAAAACACGCCGCTATTTTTTTAACCCTCGATATGCTTTTTTAAATGAGCTAACGGCTTTATTGGACAAATCACGAGAGTTCTACGATCCAAAAACCAAACAGATGCTGACCCTACAGCGCAAACGCCCTCGTAGAGTTGAAAAACCGTTATGAAATCGATCAAAGAGATGAGCATGATGGAACTTGGCGGTTTTTTGTGTGATGCGTTAAAATCCAATGATATTCCCGTCGTCCTCTCAGGCGGTTCATGTGTCGAAATCTACAGTCGCGGTGAATACACCTCATACGATTTAGACCTCATCAATCAATACAATACCCAATTCAAAAAGATTAAAAAAGTGATGGAAGAGCTAGGGTTTAAAGAGAAAGATCGCTATTTTGTTCACGAGGAAACACACTTATTTGTCGAATTTCCATCCGGTCCGTTAGGAGTCGGTGATGCCCCTGTTACAGATATTGCTGAAATCGATACCGAAGCCGGAGTGCTTCGATTATTAACCCCTACTGACTGTATCAAAGATCGATTAGCTGCCTATTATCACTGGAGAGATGAACAAAGCCTCCTTCAAGCACTCTGGGTAGCTCAGCAGAACCCTTTTGATATGCAAAATATCGAGACATGGTCAAAAAAAGAGAAATCGGAAGATAAATTTAAAAAATTTGTTGAAATGCTAAGAGAAAGTGGGTCACGAACTTAGCGGTCATTATTTCGAAAAAGTAGCCTGTCCCTTTTTTCTTTTTTATTAAAGGTTCAAGCAGGATTTTAAAATAGCCTATTTTACGAGTTTTTATCAATATCAATAAAATAAAGGTACATTATAGTTATCTATGCAGTAAAATATTTACATTTCCCACCATCTATTTTCATGCATCCATCTTTGCCTTGAAATAATGGGCAATTAATATGGACGGCTTGTTTATTGTGCCGTGTTAATTGGAGTTTGTCATATAAAGCCATGCCTTTTGAGTTTAAAAAATCTCTAAATATTTCACACTCGGCTTTATCTGTATGGATCACCGGTTGAATATGTTTCATGACCTTGTACGTCGCTACAATTATAGTAACTGTCCAAACCCATAATCCTGCCAATCCTTGCCAAGTGAGAGAACTTAGAAACTTTAGAATATCTTGGCTATTTAGATCCATTGGATTTCTCTTCTATTTTCTGTGTTGCAACGCCAATGATGCTTTCTAAATGCTTTTGACGTTCGTGCCTTGTAATGTATAAATCCTTTAGTAGTATCTCAATCAACCCTATAAGCAGCTGTGCTTCTTCCGGTTCAACATCAATAATCAAATCAATGTCTTTTTCCATGTGAGCGCCAATATTGCCAATTTTACGTACAGCATCAATAGCTTCCCACGTTAATGGATCCATTTTATCTTTAATGCCATTTATCTCATCTATTAAGCGTTTTTCCACTACACCAAAATAATCTCTAATAATTCCTTGTAAACACCGTCTCGAAAGTGTTGCTGACGCTTTAGGGCTCAAATCTCGTATAAGACATGCTTCATTGTAATCAGAAATAATTACATTTGGAATGTAATCCGGGAATGGCTTTGCTGATGAATTAGGCTTTAATCTCCATGTTAAAAGAGGAGACCCATGTTTTTGTGACCTTCCGGCAATACTTATTTCTTTAAAAAGATATGCATCAATAGAATATTCTTTACAAGCTCCATTTGGACATACAATTACATTGGTAATTAATCTCAGAGCTTTGTCTTTATTGCCTTTCTCAAAAGAATGATAATCAGAAGAGAAATTTTCATGAGTTATGGTCGCATGTTGATTACAATAAGGGCATATCCAGTTAAATTGAGTCATTTATTTTCTTCTTTTTTCCCCAATAATATCTTATCTTTCCCAATATTCACCTCAGCATCAAAAAAAACATCAGCATACAAAAAGCAAAAACAAAAAGGGGACAGGCTACTTATTCCTCTTCTCCACTCCACTCATTCTGATTGAAAATACCTAATATTACAATATCCTCTCCATCGATCAGATAGGGGATAGTATAACCTTTGTGGATTAATTCGCGGTTACCATTCTCGGTCGGTCGACCTTTGCGGGGATTATCGATCAAAGTTTCGACAAAAGCTCTAATCTCTTCGTAAAAGCTCCGTGCACTCTTAGGATTGCTGATAGCGATAAACTTCGTAATAACTAAAAGTTCTTGGTTGAAACGTTTGCTTCGATTAACTCGCACGCTCGTCTAATCCGTTTAGAAACTCTTCTATCTCTTCCCAACCCTCATTCCAAGGAATGGTCTCCATTTTTCCGCTTTTATACTCTTCGATACGGCGTTTAACTTCATCGGCATACCACGGCTTCGGGTCTATGGTGATCGCTTCTTCTGGCAGAGCACTGAGGAGTTTTAACGCTTCCTCGGCATAAAGGTCGTTTACTCGTATTGTCATAACGTCCCCTTTTTAATGTATTGAGAAAATTATAACACGCTTTAGTGTATTTGAATTTAGGTGTGAATGATTTAATTGAGGATATGTGATGAGTGTGTGGTGGGTCAAGCAGGATTTGAACCTGCGACAACCCCGTTATGAGCCAAACGTACATAATTATCTTATATGATATTCAGCTCTACAAAGCCCTATTTTACGTTAATATAATTCTACTTTAATCTATGTAAAACTATACTGTTATATCAAAAGTCGGTACCCAACTCGGTACCCAGTTTACAAAGAAAGTGTATTGCAATTATGGCTATAAATAGAAAAGATTATCCCAACAAAATAGAGACTGGTCTAAGCGCAAATAATGACTACACAATCTTTTTATATCGCTTCATGTACGAAAAAAAAGAATATAGCGGACTAATCGATTTAACTGACAAATCAGCCTGGGGAAAGAAAGATCGGATCACATTCGCCAAAGGCGAACTTGTACGAATCAAAAATGATAAACGCGATTCCGTTTTCAATACAGAAATTACACTTGCAGCATATATGGATGAGTTTTGGAAGAATGTACCCGAGGGAAAATATAAGTCAATTCGCCAAAGCCACTATGATCGATATGTGAAGCCTCATATCGGAATGAAAAAGCTTGTTGATCTTCGTCAAAAGCACATTGAAGATGCACTGAAAAAACAAGAAGAAGCGAATCTCTCTCCCCGTACTCGGAAACAAACAATGGAAGTTTTGAATCCGGCAATGAAAAAAGCCATTGCAAACCGCATGATTCAATTTAATCCATGTGACGGAATTAAAATCAAACTCCCTACGACCAAAAAGATCGTGGTCAACGCAGCATTAACGTTAAATAAAATCCATACAGCAATCGAAGAAGAGTTCAAAGGAGATCCTTTCTACCATGCCCTCTTCCTATTTGCACTGCAGGGAAGACGCAGAGGCGAAATTATTACCCTACGCTGGGAAGATATCAACTTCGATGCAAACTATTACGTCCTACGCAAAACAAAGAACAATGAAGAGCAAAAGATCTTTTTGCCGGAACGGATCAAAGAGCTACTTAATCAATTCAAAGAAAATGAGGGGTGGGTATTTCAATCTCGCCGGACCGGTACTCACCTCGTTGATATCCGACGCGTTACAGATCGAATGAAAACACGGCTTGGAGATCCTAAATTTGGAGTCCATTATCTCCGGAATGTAATGGTGTCGGCGATGGCCGAACAAGGCTTGGAAAGTATGCACCTCTCCGGGGCACTTGGACACAACGATCCGAATACAATTAAAAAGTATCTGACGATGAATTATTTGAAGAGTTCAGAGAAAGCCAGTGAGGTTATTGATGTTATTGTTGAAAAGGCTAAGAACTAGATTGATAGAGAATAGTAGGATGCATTCAAATAGTTTTCTCTTTAGCGTGGTTATTACCACGCCATTTTATAAACCTCCATCTTTGGCCTTGGCGATCGGTGATATCGTGATAATATCTCCAAATGATCTCGTTTTCCTGCCAGATATTCAAGGTGCTCTTTGCCTATACGATAGGGAATTGACTATTATTTATTATTAAAAAAGCCTAGAAACCAGTCTGCAATGTTTCTTTTTTTCTCTACTTTTGGATTGTTGTTGTCCAGACTATCCTTTGTTTTCTTATGCATATAAGCCCGTTCATTTTTAATTTCGGCAGACTGACAAGCATTGATTTCATCTTTACCCCATGAACCGGCCCACTCCACCTTGTCGTTCCTGATAAAGTAATGTGACTTACAGGCAAAGCGCCAGTTTCCAATAGAAGGAGAGAGAGAAACAGTCTCTCCATTGAAGGTCATATTCCAGTCTACGGGAGAGATGGGGGTTATCACCCTCTCTCCGCAGCCACATGCGCATAAATGTGTCGCCGTTTTGTATTCGATAGAGATGTATAATACACCTTCTTCCGGCTTGGCCGGGATAAACTCTACAAACTTATGCGTCATCATCAATCTCTCTTCCTTGTTGCAGTGTGTCAATGGTAAATGTCGTCATCCCGACTGGCGTACTTTCGTTGTAAAACTTGGCGTGTTTTTTCCACATGATCACAGCCATAGCTGCATTGATGGAGTTAAGTTCCGCGATCTGGATGTTCGATTCGTAAAGTTCTTCATCCGGATCGACCTGACCGATCCATGACCGGTGTTTCTTGCGCTTCTCATTCGTTACAGCAACGGTCCTCACTTCCCCGAGGATCGTTCCCTGAGGAGTTGTCTGTACACCCATGCCGACATCCACATAAGGGATGTCTTTGCTTTCCAGGTAGTCGAAGATCAGCTTTTTGACGCTGCCCTTGTCTACTGCGACGAAAACGAAGTTTAATTCCCCAAGCATCGTTATCGTATTTTCGTCGATATCGACGGGGTGTGCCTCGATGTTTTTGTGCATATTGGAGTAGACGCCTTTCAGGTACTCCACCTTGGTTGGCCGCTTTTCTAATATCTCTTTGGACGGTGCACCGGGTGCTCGGAATGCGTTGTGGTTGTAAAAGATATCTGAATCGAACAGATGAATACTCTGAACCGGTGTTTTTGCAATACTGTCCAATATATAGGAGCCGGTTCCGCCGACTCCTATGATCCCGATGTGATAGGGCATCAATTTCTGGGATATCTCAGAGATGTGTGCCCGTTCACTGTTCGTGTCGATGTAATTGAAAACACTTTCCCATTCAAGAGCCCCGCCTGTGGCGGTACTCTTCGCGGTAGCAGTTGGGTCGATAACCAGCGCTGGTGACATCAATGCGGTTATGTATCCGATCATTTTTTCATATTCACTACCATAGTCATTCGGTGGTTTTCTTGAAAATGAATAGCTAGTTGTGATATGATTGGCATGTTGAACTGATGATACTGTATGTATCATGTCTAATTGTTTCCCATTATCGTCACATGGTTTTTGACCCTGAAAGTGTATAACGTGCTTCCCGGCATTTCGTTGATACACGGCAGTATTTCCCGATACTGTCAGGGTAGAAACCAAAACACCTCGGTCCACTTCTTTTCTCTCATTTACATACGGAATATCTTGAACAATCAGCAAGCTTTCATACATATAGGCATTGTAGCCATCAGCCAATAGCTTATCAAGATCCGTGATATTAGGATTTGTTGGTTGGAGTGACATTGAACACCATCCCATCTTTAATCGGTATGCAGTCACTTGGGTCCATAGAGCCCTCCGCATTTCCGTGTCCTCTGTCGTATTTCACAATATATGGATTGTTTGCATCGTAAGGCAGGTTTTGAAGCTGCAATATGTCTTTGTAGCAAAGTTTGTGTTGGTCTACTACAACTTGTACTCCGTTGATGACGATACTGTACTCTTTGTTTTGGCCAGGGGCATCGTCGAGATGGCCTTTTACGTGATCTTGAGACATTTAAACTCCTTATTGTTTATGTCATATCATTAAATGATGGTTGTCCATCAAAACCTCAAATTCTTCCCGAAAACTCTATCAACACTGCTGATAAAGTTTTACGATAGAATAATAATAAATAACCCCCGTGAAAAAAAACACAGGTATCATTTAAATCATGGAAGTATTAAAAAATGCCATATTCAGACTATAAAACTGACGAAATTATTGTTGATATCCTTGAGCGGATGTCTTCAGGATCTCCAATCACTATAAGTATGTATGCAAAGCCAAATAGTAATTCAAATAGAGAGACAATTATCAAACACATCAAGGAGGTGCGTGATTTATTCAATGCGGATATAGATTATGATAGTCAATCAAAAATGTGGAAAGCTGGAAGACTAAACTTTTTGGATGATTCACCATTATCAGCCCAAGAGGCTGTCGTTCTTGCAGGGATTAAAAGAAACGCCTTTCATTACGGAAACACACTCGATAAAACAGTCATTGAAATTGCTGACTTCTTTCAGGAGTGGAAGCATGCCGGTATGTTTCAAAACTCTGCTGTCGAAGACTTTAAAAAATTCATCTCAGAGATCAAATTGGTTGATACGGCTGAGTCGCGTGGCCAATATGTAAAAATTGCATATCGAAAACAAATAGGGGTCGAAGAGCGTACGGTCATCCCACTGAGAATCGCAAATATGGAGTATTATTGGTATCTTATTGCTATAGAAAAAGGTAAAACAAATCCGGATGATATTCGTAAATATGCACTCCACAATATTGACTATATTGAGTTAGATGAACAGGTTTACAACCCTAAGTTTCAACAGGATATGCGCGAACTCGTCAAAGATATCCACCTTGGTATGAATGCTTTTTATAAACCATACAATGCAATAAAAACGGTCACACTCATGATTCCTGAGAGTTTTATCCATTTCCTTGAGCGTTCCCCTTACTTTTTATTGTGGGAAATCAATAAAAACGAACCTGCAGTTGTTATCCAAACGAATTTCGAAGAAGGCAAACCCGAGCAAAATACCCATTATAGAAAAGTGGTGGCTCCATCAACAGATCCTGAATATAGAGATATTATCCCGTCGATTCAAAAGTATATGCCCCTGTTTATTGTTCCAGATCTTCCGGAAAATAAAGAGCTGATTCTTCATTTGAGAAAAGGCTCAGAAAGTTACGCCACTAAAAAACAAAAGCTGGAAAAAGCTTTGCAAGAGTGCTAGTTATATATAATCTAATAGAGACTGCTTAGATATTCCGTCGATTAACGCTATCTGCTTTACTCATTGTTTTGTTTTTGATGTTGATTCATTTTTTCCAATTCACACACTGCTTTTTTCAGACCGAGCTGTGACGAAAAACACTCTTGCCATTGTTCGAGCAATTTATCCGCAAACGTTGAAAAATCGGGATGTTCTTTTTTGAATTCATCAATCTCTTCTTTCGCTTTAGCAACACCCGATTCACATTCATCAATAATTTCATAATATCGTTTATCAGAAATTTTACAAGTCATTTTGGCAAAATTACTGTAAGTCTTTTCTACCCACCACTTTCTTCCGCCAGACAGCTTTAATGCGGGAACGTCTTTTGGCTTGTAAACCGTGGTTGTAACAACATCATAAATAGGGGCCATACGGCATTTCTCCCCATTCCCCTCATAGACCAAGCCGAAGTTTTTAAGGTGTGCATCACCATTTCTCAGGAGATGATTCATGATCAACGCCTTGAGCAATTGTTCCAAACTTTCAGAAGAATCAGCTACCCCGTTTTTTAGAACTTTTGCAATATCCTCATAACTACCTTCGTATTTAGCATCGGTGCCTTTCGAGAGAATCGAACACATATCTTCAAACCCAAGGTATCTATCTTCATGGATATCAAATCGCTTCATAATAAACATTTTCCGGTCATTTGACATATAGAATGCTGGTACATCAAGACCGGCATGGAGACATGCCCTCATGCAAAAATATTCATTTGCTGCAAGCTCAGGATATTCTTCGGTCCATGCTTTAACAATCAAGTTCTCAAGCTTCAGCGTATGTCTATCCATTGCTTCGATCAAGACTTTCGGCTGTACTCCAGATATCCCGGATTTTAGAGCATACGTCTCCATCAGCGCTTCGAAATAATCTGCCTCGGCCGGATTGAGAAGTTCGCTGATTTCGATTTGTTTATTTCGGGGACCGGTCGATTTTTGAGAACCGAATTTAATGCGGCCAAGCATGTGCGGTCCGACCAAACCGAGCAGCCCCATGTCGTCCATTGTCGTTACTTTTCCAAAGTGCTCTTTGATCTTATCTTTCAATGCTCCTTCCGGGAGATTCATTTGAAAGGATGGGTGTAAAACGCCCGGAAGCGATCGCCAATTCAGCTTATTTGTAGGCATAATCAAAGAAACGAGTTCGGATGGTGTCTGATAGGTAAAATCATATATCAGCCCGTCTTTTGACAGTACACCCTGCTTTATACCGTTTGTATAAACATCGAGCTGTCTGATATCAGTATCTTGTGCCATTTTGTAGTTCCTCCATGGTCAATAATCTCCCTTTCGGTACAATCTCGATTTGATATCCGAGGCTGTCCAATAAATTGATGATTTTTGAGATGCCAATATCTCCACCTTCTCCTTTTTCAAGCCGTTCAATTGTTTTTGAGCTGCAGCCTGTTTTTTTCCCTGCAACAACCCTTGAAACCTTTTTCTCTTTTCTCAAAGAGTAAAGGATGTCGCTAATATCGCTGAAGTCAGTTAAGTACATTCGTTCCATAGTTCAATCCTTATACATATTTGTCTAATTGTATCATATAATTTTAAATATTTAGACAAATATGTATATATTTTGCAAAACCGATAGCATTTTTATTGCCGATCTTTCTGCTCTTCATCGAGATTTTCATACGATTGCCCCAAAATACTGTAGCAATCAGCCCTGACTATTTCTCAATCCAATTAGAAAATGAAGAGGAATTGGAAAATTATAATACCGGCATGCAGTTAAGATCATTGCCTTTTCTGATATTTTCCTTCATTAGAGAAGGTTGTAGTACCGCATTACTTTCATGGAATTTTTTAAACCTGAATTCCAATTCTTCATCAACTAGCTTAATGTGTTCACCATTCCCAGATGTATTCAGTTTTTCAAGGGTAGTGTTCTCAATTTCCAAGAATACACGTACTAATTCTGAAAAAGGTGTTTTATGGTCTATATGTAAGTCCTCATTCTTCTCTATTAGATTCCCTGAAATGGCACATTCAATCGGCAGGATGAGCTTTCTACGAAAAGCAAAAAGTTGATCCCGAACTGCGAATCGTAGTGCTTCAAGAACCTCACTTCTCTTCGTCGGTCTTTGGTTCGTAATACATTTTTCATATGAGAAGCGATCTTCTGTACCATCGATGCGTACTACAACGAAACTGTTTCCTGATCCTTGCGCATTTTTCACAACCTTGAAGTGTTTTATTCCAGGACCTATTTTGCTTTTGGCTGAAGGGTGCATATGAAGCAATAACGAAAGTTTTTCTGTCATTTCCTGATTTGTGATGATATGGCTTTTTGCAGTCTTTAGATAGCTTGATATTTCACGGATAAATTCACTTTTCGTTGGGTATTCGTAATCGCCTAAGTAGAACTTCATTTTTTGCCTAACCTTTAATATGTTTATCTGCATTCACTAGAATGACTACCTTCGAGTAGACACGTTTTAGTCTCATCAATTTTCTACATTCTCCCAATACATTGTGATTGGTGTATATTGTTGTACTTCATACTTCCCAAATGGAGAGGCTATATATGCTTTACACGCTATTTCATCTAGATTATTTTGACAAGATGATTTGAGTAGTTTGAGAGTAGCTTCAGATACTTCTTTGTGAACCATAGGTATTCCTCCTCCTTTATCTAAATCGTTGATAATGATATTTTTCATTTGTCTATTAAAATGCTGATTTTTATCAAATACACATGATATTTGAGCATCTTTAAGATATCCTCTGTCATGATCAGGATATACGGTTCCAATAACAAAACACCCTTCATATTGACCAGAAGTGATCTCTAGACTGATAGGGTTCTCTTCGTAAACCATCATTTCAGATGATCCGGTTGTGAAGATGGCATTTCCTTCTTCAATCGCATATGATGATGTACATGCAATAAATAAAGCCGATAATAAAATAAATACTTTCAATCTTTTAACCATTTTGATCTTGCCTATCTTTTTTTGGAATCAATTATATCTCATTAAGCCGATTCTTCCGATACGACTGAATGTTTCTCGATCAATCTTTACTTATGCACAGTTATTCCCTTCTTGAATATTACATGCTACTCATAATTATTCTAAGATCATTAATAGCAATTACAAAATTTCTTCCATCCTCATCATCAATCTTTTGAAAACCAAACTTATGTGCAAAACTGGCAGATTTTTCGTTAGTTGCCTCTATAACTATGTAATCAAATTGATATTTGGAACTACATTCTATTAAAAAACACAGAAGTGCTTTCCCATATCCTTTACGCTCTTTATAAAATCCAATTCTAGCTATAGTTAAATTTTTTGGGAATTTTGTTGAATAGTAAACCCCATTCCATCGTAGATATATATCAAATTTTTTAGAATATGCACAAATAGTTGCATCAATAGCATGAGAGTAATTTTTTTTATATTTGAACATAGTTTTTAAATAGCTATTTAAATCTTCACAGAAATACGGAATACTTTCTTTTTCCATTCATTCACACCATTTATTGTTAGCCGGAGTGCTAAAACTCGACAAATCTATCCTTGAAGAAACCCAATATTATCATTATTTTGAAGATTTTACAGCTTTGAAAACTATATAAAGCGTCATAAGTGGAGCTAATACTACACTCATAGCGAATATTAAAAGATACACAACTGTCCAGAAAGCGGAAAAGATGATCACCATCGACAAATCAGCCATTGCCGAAGACCCAGGGCGATTTCCTCTTGATACACCTGATGCAATAATTTCTGTTTGAGTTTTTGCTTCTTCTGCTAATTGTTGCATTTTTGAATACCCGGAAACACCTTTAATGATACCCAAAATACCGGCCAAGACAACAGCCATATCGAACAAATTATCGTAGCCTTTTGACAACGTACCCATGGCAATAACGACATAAATAGCTGCCAGCCACATTAACCCTGTAACGGTGCTTTGGTATGCAAGAGTCCCGTTTAAAAATTTGTTGAGAAATTTTTCTTCTTTTTGGCGGGCTTGTGTTGCTTGTTGTTTAATAGTGGCAGCAATAGCAACACCACAATTGGGACATGTTGCAGCACTATCAGAAACTTGATTACCACATTCAAAACATTCAATTAAAGCCATATAACCCCCTAAAAAATTAAAAGGCTATATTCTACTTATCTTTGCTAAAAAATAGCAAAAAGACTCAACTACTTTCTAAGCCGATTCTTCCGACACAACAGAATGTTTCTCAATCCATACATCAATTTCTAGGCGATCATATCGCACATATCCACCAAGTTTTTTGTAGGGAATGAGCTTCTTAGATCGCATCTTATCCTGCCACTTTTTGCCGAAACCGTACTCTTCGAGGAGTTCATCGGGGGTAAGGAAGCGTTTTTGTGAAGGGCTCATGCAACCCCCTTACCTTGCTGTAGTTTGCAAGATTCATAAAAAGCAATTTCGAACAACATAGGCGTTATATTGATCCCAAAATCTTTGACATGATCAGTCGCAATTTCTTTGCATTTTTTTCGATTTTTATGTCCAAAGCTGCAAAAATCATTGTACAAATCATTCAACGGCTTCGACCACATATTCATAAGGCTTTGCCATTCCACAAAATTGTTTGATTCATCTGATCTTGGATCTTGCAATTCGCTCATGATTGTCTTTTTAAAAGCGATCGGACTTTTAATCCCCTCTCCCGCCATTCTGAAAAGCAAATATGCCTCGCGCGCGTTACCCCCCATATCTAACTCTATTCTCTTATCTCTTATCTCTGTCGTTACGTTTTTGTTACACGGCGTTACATCGCCGTTACATTGTAACGCTGGTGGTTCTAACTTGCGTTTTTCACGCAATTTTCGAACGCGTTCAGCACTATCACTCTCAGATCCTACAAGCTGAGTAACAAGGGGGAGTAAAAAACGATTATCTCCAATTGATTCGATAAAACCGACCATACGCATGAAAGATAGTGCAGCCTCTACGTTAATAACCTCCTCATCAAGAAACAAGGCAAGTTCTTCATGCAAAGTTTTTTCGACGATCCCCTCAAATTCAATCACTCCGCCTTCTTTAATGGATAGCAGCATAATCTTTTGCAAAATGATTGTATAGGTATCTCCGCCGGCCATTTTGCGAAGTTTTTTTATTTTCGGGTCGCTAAAAAAATCATCTTTCAACTTAAGCCAATAATACTTCTTCGAAGACATCTCACTTCCCTTCATTTTAAACATATCGATAACAGTTAAGATTATATCAGTATGATATATTTATGTCAAGATATTATTGATTTAAATATCTTATTGATATAGCTATATACAACAAATACACAAGGTTAAGAAGATAAGTACAAGACTTTTACTCGACATTATCAAAGATAAACTGGTGAAAAATTCATTATAAGCTTTGCCTAACAAGGGTCTTTGATTGTCAGCTCTTTATTTAGGTGCTGTGCATTGTAGCGTTCGATCTCGGCCAGTGCTTCTTGAACATCTGTTTTGTGGGGTGCAGCGGCAGCGTATTGTTTAGGTCTATTTTGCTCTAATCGCCCTTTGTATACCTCGTTACGGCGCTCTACCGCCGTCTTGTACGGCTCTTTTGTACTTCGTTTGTAACTCAATGTTTCCCGCTGCCGGTGAGCGATCTTTAAAAGATCCGAATCTTGATGATCAATCGCACTGTGAAGCTCGGCGATCATATCGACGAGTTGATCGGTTTCCTCTTTGGCTTTGACCGTGAGCTGCTCTACTGCATTGGCGATCTTCGGAGCGACTAACCCCGCCGAGAACGTCGGAGTCTCTGGAGGTAAGACACCGACTTGGACGGCGATGTCTGTCACGGATTTGTCTTTTTCTGCATTTTGAGCTTTTAAACGCTCTATAACGCCTTTTTGAGATTCAATCGTATTCTGAGCCTCTAAAAGTGCATTTTGAGCTTGTATAGCTATTTCTGTGCTGTCTGTGAGCTTTTTTTCGAGTTCTGCAATCTTTTGAGCTTTTACTTCGTCGTCGGCAGTCTTGTTTATCTCTGTATTGAGCCGGTGAAGCTCTTTTTTCTGTTCGACATCGAGAGCTTGTAAAGAGGAAATTCGCTTTTGAGCTTCCCTAAAATTGTATTCGAGTTGCTCAATTTGACGGTTCTTTGCTCGGATATTCGCACTGATGCCTCCGCTTTCGAGGAAATTGGAGACTTTTTCATTCCGGACGGCTTTGTGTTTTGACTTAACCTCTGTGACGTTTCCACGCTTGTCACTTTTTTTCTCCGGCTCATATTTGAGTTTCAATACTCTAGCCGCCGTCTTGATCCGGTCATTAAGCTCATTGTGTTTCATCCGGCCAGTCTTACCGATGTCGGGATTGAACATTGAAAATTTGACGTGGGCGTGGATGTTGTGGATCGGCTTGAAATCGTTGATATCCACTTTCTCGCTGAATTCTTCACCCTTTGGTCGGTAGTCCGATGCATGGGTGATTGATTCTGCTAATGGTACGATGTACCATCCGTCCTCTTTTTTGAGTATGTCTTTTGTCGGGTAGTAGGTGATTCCGTTCTCGTCCTCGAAGTGTCCCTCGTCACGATGAATCGATAACTCGGTGACGTAGTGGCCGCCATACTTGGCAGCCAATTCGTCGAATACCTTTTGAACATCGGCTTCGGTATGGTGAGCTTCGATAGAAAGAACGGTCTCTTTTATGAGTGCGTCCTTTTGCTTCTGCTGCATCTTTTGTCCGGTCGTCTCTTTATACTTGGCAGCTGCCAATTCGAGGAAGTCAGAATCAGAGTACCGGAGATCATAGAAGTTTTCGGATCCGGGGAGCGTACCGATGAGATACTTCGGTTTCTCTTCCCGGCTATTGTGAGCCGATGAATGAGCACCGGCGGCAGTGACTGAAAATGTAGCGGATCGTGGCATTTTTTCTCCTTCCCGTATGAGCTTGCGAATCAAGGGAACAACAAGTACCATTTATGGTGCGTAGTTGCAACTACGCACCCCTTCGGAGTTCGTGTTGAAATTGCACCGCAGGCGGTACAATTTGAAGTCTTCCCTCCGCTCGCAAGCTCTCTGTGGGGAAGACCGTGGGATGAGATGGATCGATTAAAATTTCAACTCAGTCGACTTTTTCGGATCCATCTTTTCAAGTTCGGCCAGTGCTTCTTTGACGGTTTTGTTTTCGTCGGTGTCTGTAACAAAATCTTTGATCACAGCCATTGCACTTTTATGATCGATCGCAAAATCTTCGCCGGTCATTTTGATTTTGTAAGCTGCCGCATTTTTCATGACGGCATTCATCAGAGAAAATGAGTTCTCGACGTCGGCCGCCTCTAAGAAGTCGGCAACTCGTCCGAGCTGCAGCAAAATATCTTTTGCCTCTTCGTCCGGTTCTTCGACCTTTTCAAAGTATTCAACGGCTGCGTTGAATTTCAATTCAAGCATTTTCATGTTCATCGATGTCGATCCGGATCCGCCTCCAGATCCGTTAGAATCTGCTATAGGGTTTTCGAGTAAGGCGATCATTTCTTTTAGGATCTGTCCGCGCTTTGCTAACCGTTCTTTTAATTGTAAAATTTGGGCTTTTTCCATCTTTTTTTCCTTTATATACAGTATGTTTTTTTTGTTAAAACTATTTGATTGTTCTGTACTGAAACATCAAATTCGTGAAAATTCGATTGAACATACCAAAACAGTGATGTCGTTATCTTTTCGGATGATGGCATCGTATCAATGTGTAAAAAAGGCATGTATTTAGCCATTGTAAACACGACTTCATCAAGAATTTTAACAAAGTAGTTTGTCTCGATCCGCTGCACTTTAATGATCATGTCGGCGGGAACTGATGGGAACGAAGATACGCACTGATACGTTAAGTTTGACGTATCGACGTCTTGAAACAAGATTTTTGAGATAGGTACTTCATAGAGTGAGATTGGAAACGGTCCATTTGGGTGAGACGCTTCTAAGAAAGCGAGATTAATCAAAATTTCATTTTTGTAAGAAGATCCCGCGAAACTTGGATACAAATTACGGGAAACCATTGCAAGCGTTACAAATATGATTAAAGAAAAAATTGATTTGATCATAAATTTTTCTCTTTGATATGCTGTGCCACGGCGTCTCCCTCTTCTGTTCTCGGTCTCAAAACATACATAGCCGGGAGACCCTGATATTTTGTATAATAGGGAGTCCCATTTAAATCGAAACCGGTATCCGCGATCGCTTCTAAATGGAGGCCGCAAAGCAAGTCGCTCACGAGGGTTAGTGCTGCGCTGTCCGTGCTAGTCATTAATTCTTTGTGTGCCTGCGCGATGCGCAACTGTTTTTCCTCATTGCCCGAAAAAAACAATTTTGCTTTTTTGAGAGCTTCTGACATTTTATTTTTTTGGTCTTCCGTGAACATTGGATCTCCTTTTCTTACTCAGCCGCGCGAGCTTCGCCGTATATTTTCCATTCCCCGCCCTCATCTTTGAGCGTCCACACAGTTTTTTTCTCAAACGCCCCCTGTAGAGACATATTGACAACCACTTCCACCGTTTTACCGTCCTCACTCATTTTGACCGGATCGTTTGTTAGATCAAGTTTAAGACCCGGAACCGTCAGGTTATTAATACCAGTTTTCTCATACTGCTTCAAGTTCTCTGCAGAGCAGTGGGTTTTAAACTCTTCGACGTTATTGGATAACATAGCTGAAATCACTTTTTGCATAGTTTCTTTTGCTGTTTCCGGAGTCGTCTTATCAGCACATCCGCTGAAAATAATTGCTGCAGCTACTGCAGCGGCCATTAAAGTTAAGATTTTCATGTTTTCCCTTTTTTATTAAATTGCAAATCGCATAAACAGCATCATTGAGATCACTGAGATCCCAAATATAATTAAAGCTCTTTTAATGAGCCACCACACTATTCTTTTAGTATCGATCTTAAACATACTAGATCCCCTTTGTCACTGTTGAAATTTTGTTTGCGATTGCTTCACCTCCGTTTCCATCGGAATTAATATTAAAAAGACCAAGCATGAAGCCGGGCAATTTAAGTATTACGCCCGAAATTAGAAAGGTTTTTGTGATTGCGACTGCGATAAACAGCACACCTTGAATCATCCCGGCTTTCATTGCGGATCCAAGCCATTGCCCCCAACCGTCTAACGGATTATCTGTTGTCCAATTTGTTTTATCAAGTACCGAGTTGGCTTGTGACATCATTGCAAGCTCTTGCGTTGTGATCATCCCACTTGAGATTGACTCGAATAACGCCGCACCTTTGACAGCTAAGAACACCGATATCACAATGAGCATTGGCTTAAAGGCAATTCCTACCCCTTTGACCACGAATTGTAGAATATTAGCTTTTGCGTTTTCGCCGAAAGCATAAGCTGCGGCGAATGGGATCGACAACATATACGCAAAAACCTCAATGTACCACCATGCTATAACTACTGCAGTAACTAACATTGGGATAATATATACGAGTGATTGCACCATAATCCGAGCCGCTTCAGTTGCTATGTAATATGGTGAAATGTTTTGCATAATCACTTTTCCAAGTGCAATAGACTTCATTACACCTGCAACAGCAACACCGCCGACAATTGATACGCCGGCAGAGAGAAGCCCTCCGATTACGGGGACTGAACTTGCAGCACTTGAAGCTGTATCGACTACTTTTTCAGCTCTAGAAGCAACTATCTCCGCTGGAGCAGCCGCAATAGAAACCAATGCTTCTGATACACCATTGAATGTTGTATAAACACCTGTAGCACCTGGAACGAATAAATATGCCGTTCGTTGTGTAAACGACTCGATGGATCGTGAAAAACTGAAATTTTGATATGAATTTTGAAGCTTCTCGAAACCGGTTGCAGAAAAATCGAATTCAACGTTGTCCCACGCACTTTTGTCGATTTGTGAATCGATCATCGACGTTTGTGATTGCATTGCTTGTTGCGCCGGTAAAAGGGCAATCGATGTCCACCCCATCGTAATATTTTTTTGCATACCACTTGAAACAATGTATTTGAGCTTCTCTTCGCTAAACTCAGTTAATTTTTTGAAATAGGCTTCGAGTTTCGGTTTTTGAACCAAATAATTACGATATGCGCCTTCGGCAGCAGCACACGTTTCTACGCTAAAATAATTTGGTCGTGTATTGGTATTTGACCCGTACTGATCCATACGATTTGGCACATACGCATATTCAAACTCGGCGCGGCTACGCCCGACTTCGGACGGTGATGGGGGGAAGATTAAATCCGATTCCCCTTTTCGTAGCTCTTTAAGCTCTGCAATGTTGTAAGACTGCATACAGCTGTCTAGAATGTCTTTATTAATACTTGCTTGTTCTTGCAGAAGAACAAACCCTCTTACTTTTTTTTCAAGGTCGTTTGCAGTGCTCCCGGTGCTGCTTGAAATCTCTTTGATCGAGTATTTTGCATTTGCCACATGAACCTTATTGACGAGCCCGTTTGCCAATGTTGTGCTATTCGCAACACACCATGCAAAAAGATCTTGCCCCCTTGTTGTCAGGGAAGAGGCGGGAACATATAGTATAAAGAAGAGTGGCAAGCCCATTGCAAATCTATGTGCGACCTCTAACCCACTCGTTCTTGTCGTGACTTCGGAATCTGTCCCCTTTGCCAATGTATAAACCATAAAGTCGCCGCCCAAATATACCAATGACAAAAATATGAACCCCCATACAATAAGCATTTGTGCTGATAAATATGGATCTTCAATCTCAGCAATAAAATCGCCGAAGAAACTATTTGCAGTTTTCTTGTCGGTTTGAAATGTGAAATCATCCAAATATTTGTCGCTGGTTGTTTTCTCTTCTGACGATAGGCGAGCAATTTTTGATAATAGCTCACCTTATCTTTGACACGATCTTCGATCACTTCAGGACGCAAACAATTTGCATCTGATGTAATTTTTCCAACTCTCCCGTCTCCATCGAACGATCCAGCACTGCCAATATTCCATGATACTTTCATATCTTGTGAGACGTCGACCGCAGATTCCACATAATAGTCGTCTGATGCCAAAGCCGGTTTTTGCCCAAGGGCAAAAGAGACGATACTAGCACAGTTTCCGGTGAATTCAGGAGCTACAGCCAGCGAATCGACGTTGCGAGTTGTATCCGCTGCGCCGAGCACCGTTGTGGTGATAATCGCCAAAATTAACGATTTCATTGTGCTGTCCGCCCGGTGATTCTTTCGGAGATAACTTTACCGTCACGGAAAACCCATGTACCGCCCATGCGATAGCCCTTATCCCACGGGTAAGTAATCGTTTTTGTCTCCGTGAAAGATGGTGTAATACCTAGCGTATCATTTAATTGTTGTGTTGCTGCCGGCAAAACTTCTTTTTTTAGTTCGATAACGATCTGAGCCGATCCGTTCTGCTCTGCTTGATGCTTCATCGCTTGCATATCTAGGTATTGTTTCTGTTCACTCATATATGCCGTATGTTTCTGATGTTCACGATAAGATTCAGCGCCGCTGTAAGTCAGACCGGCCAATCCGATGAAGCCAATCAACGCAGCAGCAATCTGAACATTACGTTTGATTTTCGCCGCAATTTTTGTTTTGTGTTTTTCAAGCTCTTCTGATCTGCAGCTGAAATAGTGGCCAAAGAATTTTGGCAAGCCATTGATCCCTACTTTTTGCATGAAATTCCACTCTTTAGCTGCGATAGCTAAAACAATCTCATATGCAACAATCGCCGTCAATATGCCCATGTAGCTTTTCATCAAAAAGGCGAGTGTCATTGTCGGGATCCCGATGATCGGCACGATAGCCGTAACTATTAAAGCAACTACGATCTTAACCTTAGGATCAGCAAGGCGGTATCTTTGCCATACAATGATCGTAAGAGCAGCCATAATTAAAGCGACTTCATTTTTAATTGAAATCGAATAATCGTTTGTTACAATCGCAAGAACTGGAAGAAGATATTTGGTGAATTGAAAAAGCTCAAACTTACTAACTACGTAAAATTTTTGGGTGTATGCTTCCCCATTGATCAACGTAGTGATTTTTTTTGTTTCGGCATCTAATGTCGCGTCTTTTGATCGCGAGAACCAATACAACGAAACACCGTCAAATATTTTGATCTGCTTATTCATCTTTGTCCCCTAAATATTTAGCAATATCAATCAGTGACCATTGCAATGAGCGCCCAACTCTTGTTTCAAGCGGCGTCACCATCTTCCCCTCTTTCACTCTCCGTTTCAAAGTTTGCGTTGAAATGTTTAATTCAGCTGCAACTTCAGCTGTATTAAGTACACTACAGTTGTATTTTTGATACAATTTGTTATATACAACTCCCATTTGTCCTCCTATTTTAGTCATTATGATATATTTAATTATATCGTTATGATATATGTATGTCAAGAGATTAATTTAAATATCTTCGTGATATAGTTACATACAACAAAGACACAAGGTAAGAAGATGAGTACAAGGCTTTTACTCGACATTATCAAAGAGAAAACCGGAATAAAAACGGATAAACAATTGGCTGAAGAGCTTGAAATCAAATATGGTGCATTGACGAACTGGATAGCACGCGACTCTTTTCAATATGAGCCAATAATTATTTTTCTACTGAAAAAAAATGTCGATTTAAACAGCGTATTTAAGCCTGTATTGATGCCAGAACTTACAGAAGCTCTAATCGCATATCGAAATAATGATCTATCGAAGGTTGGTTATATTCTACCAAGACCACCAAAATCGAATGCAGAAGAAGGTGTTGAAATTGACGCTGCCCAAACAGCTGGAGAAATTGAAGAAGCTTACATATACATCGCTAAACATGGCGGCCTTATACAGTCACAGGAATTAAAAAATACGCTTACAGGAATTATTGCTATGTTCAGGGAAAAAGCCGATGAAAAAAATACCTAACTTGTCCTGGCTACGGAGCATCAAAAACTGATAGTATTTTCTTAGCGCTTACCTACACTATTTCACTAGGGGGGCTGGGGGAAACCCCCAGAGAGGAGCAAAGCGACGGGAGAACCCCCGGAGGGAGGGCGGCAAAGCCGACCCAAGAGAGCGAAGCCTCTCGCACTCAAAGCCCCGCGAAGCGGATCCCCTGAAAAGACAAGGGAACACGAAAAGCCCGTATTTTCAAAACTTCCCTAAACTCTTCGACCACAGCTAACGCGCTACCGCTTGTTTCCCCGGCACGTTTCCCTGCGGGAACTTTCGCGCCGTGGCATTTATAATGCTACTTTTTTAGGGTTAAAAGACGCAATACATATATATTTAATAAAAATACTCATTAAAATATGACAGTTTTTTGTTACATGAAGATCAAACAATTATTTTATTGGTTTAGTACGTTATGCCATAAATTGAATAGATAAGACCCATTTAAAGACGAAAGTCGGTACCTAACTCGGTACCCAAACAAAAATACCCATAGTTCATATGATAGAAAAACAGCTTGAAAGTACGTTATGCAGGAGATTTGGAGGTGGTGGGTCAAGCAGGATTTGAACCTGCGACAACCCCGTTATGAGCGGGGGGCTCTAACCACTGAACTATTGACCCATTTTTGAAAGAGCGCAATTATAAACGCTCTTTGATTAGACGAAGCTTTTTTTACCCGTATCTCCGTAAAGATATCGGAATCGATAGGCTAAGAGGTTTTCCAAAATCGCCAAAATGACCATAAAGTTCACAAAACTGCTCCCTCCGTAGCTAAACATGGGGAGCGGAACCCCGACGACGGGGGCAAATCCGATCGTCATGGCGATGTTAACCGCCATATAAATGAAAAAGAGGAGCGATAACCCCCCTGCGACTACTTTTATATAGTAGTCCTCCGTCCAAAAGGCGATTAAGAGCAGATGGATAATCAGCGCGGCATAGAGGGTGATGAGTAAAAATGCCCCGAAAAATCCGAAACGCTCCACCACGTAGGCGAAAATAAAGTCACTCGATGCGATGGGGAGAAACTTCATTTGCGTTTGGGTCGCATCTTCTTTGTTTTTACCGAAAAAGCCCCCCGATCCGACGGCGATAATCGACTGCTCGACGTGGTAGCTCGGTTTTTCGCCGACGAAATCATATAACCGCTGTTTTTGGTAATCGTGCAGCTGCGTGTAGATAAGCGGGAGGGAGATGACAAAAGCGACTGCCAAACCGATCCATATTTTCCAATGGACACCGACGATAAACAAGATACCGAATCCTAACAACGCCAAAACGGTTGCCGTCCCCAAATCGGGTTCTTTGGCGATAAGAAAAAACGGCATAATGATAAAAAATGAGAGTTTCAAAAAATCTTTGAGTCGGTATCCATCACGCGGAGGGGGATTACGGTTGATAAGATAGGCGAGCATCAGGACAAATGCGGGCTTTAGCAGTTCCGAGGGCTGAAGGGTAAAATGGATAAACGGAATCTCGATCCACCGCTTTGCTCCCAAACGGCTATGTCCTACAAACTCCACGGCGATAAGGAGCAAAATACTCGTCCAATAGGCTATCGGGATCATCCAGAGCAGCCGACGGATAGGGAGGAGAAAAAGGGTAATAAAGACACCGATCCCGACAAACACGTAAACGGTATGCTTTTGTCCAAGGGTCGGATGGATCTCGTAAATAAGCCAACCTGAAGTGAATATGAGCGGAATCAATAAGATAACCGTTATGAAATCAAAATGTGCTAAAATTCGGCGATCAATATTAAGCACTACGGTCCTTCTTTAATTTTTGCTAATTGTAGCATAGCGGGCTTATAACTTTATTTTAACGTACACAGACCCAATACCAAAAGGCATCCCATTTTGACACAAGAAGAATCTACATTTACGACAGACGAAGCGGTTCGTTTAGACGTTTTTTTAACCCAGCAACTCGGTCAAACCCGTAATCAGATTGCACAGCTCATCGAGCAAAACTGCGTTAGCGTGGATGGCAAAGCAACCGCCAAATCGGGGCTTAAACTCAAACCTTCTCAAAAAGTCACCATCCGCTTTCCTGAGCAAAAATCGACCCCCGCACAAAAAATCGATTTTGATGTCGAGATTTTATTCGAAGACGACGATATCCTCGTTATCAATAAACCCAGTTCTCTCACCGTCCACCCTGCACCGAGCGTGAAAGAGCCGACCCTTGTTGATTGGCTTAAACATAAAGGGATCGCCCTCTCGACCCTCAGCGGCGAAGAGCGTCACGGAATCGTCCATCGACTCGACCGAGGAACGAGCGGCGCGATGGTCATCGCCAAAAACAACGAAGCCCATGAAGCGCTCTCCTTGCAACTTCAAGACAAAACGATGGGGCGTTTTTATCTCGCCGTCGTTACCCCTGCGATGAAAGAGGAGATCACCGTGATCGACCGCCCGATCGGACGAAGCGCGCACAATCGCCTTAAAATGGCAATCAGCGAAACGGGCAAAAGTGCCAAAACTGCGTTTGCCAAACTCCTACCGAGTCATGACGAGACCGAAGAGCTGATCGCGTGCAAACTTTTCACCGGACGTACCCATCAGATTCGGGTTCATCTCGAATCGATCAGCCGCCATATCATCGGCGATCATCTCTATGGAACCTCGGCAAAAAGCGATAAAATGGAACGTATCTTGCTTCACGCTTATAACCTCTATTTTACCCATCCGACGACCCAAAAACGGGTGAATTTCACCGCACCGTTGGGGAATGTGGTAGAAGATTATTTACAAAAACATTTTGATTCAAAGGAATTGCATGAACTCATCGATCCGATACGCATTGAGCGCCTCTTTAGCTCTGAGTCTCTTTAGCTTTAGCGGCTGTGTCCCTCAGCCCGTAGCCCCTAAGGCCGTCACGATTGACTCGACACTTCCGACTCCGTCGTTGAACGGGTTTATCGCCGATATCACCTCGATCGCGTTCGAGTGGAAACCTCTTGAAGATCCGAGAGTCAGCGGCTATTACGTCTATCGCAACACACCCGGTGCCGAGGATCAAAAACTCCAGCGGATTGCAACGATCGACAGCCGATTTGCAACCCATTTCGTCGACAGCGATCTCAAACCCGGAAGCGAGTACCAATACCGCTTTTCGGCTATCACCAAAGAGGGGAGCGAATCGGTTGCCAGCGAGACCATGCTCGTAGCGACTCAGCCGATGATCGCACCAATCAGTTTTTTCCAAAGCGTCGGCAATATGCCCCGCAGTGCCAAACTTCTCTGGCGTCCGCACCCGAACGGAAAAATTAACGGCTATGTGATCGAGCGTCAAGAAGCTACGGATCAAAAATGGGTCGCTATTGCTACCATTACGGGTCGTTTGAATGCCGAATACATCGATCGTGACCTCAAAGACAGCCAAGTCTATCACTATCGCATCAAAGCGACGACGTTTGACAAACTCACCACCGAACCGAGTGAAGTGAGCAAAGTGATCACCAAGCCGTTGCCTCCTGAGATTCGCAACATCACCTCGACCAACGATCTCCCTCGTGCTATCACATTGGGATGGGAAGCAAGTACGATCAAGGATTTGAGCCATTATAATATCTATCGCTCATCCACACCGAACGGTTCATTTGAGTATCATGTCAAACTCGAATCTACCAGTTTTACCGATACCATCACGGAAGACGGCAAGTTCTACTTCTACAAAATTACCGCCGTAGATAAAGACGGCCTTGAGAGTCTCAAATCCTCCGTCGCTACGCAGGGTTCAACCCTCTCTAAACCGCAAACACCGATCGCCTATGAGGGGAAAGTCGTAAACAAAACGGCTGAACTTCAATGGAAAAACAGTGATCCTCGCGCCGTCTCTTATACGGTTGTCAAAACGACGAAAACAAGCTGGATCACCCGTGAGAGTATCGATATCAACAATATTACGGAGACAACCTTCCGTGATAGCGATATCAAACCTGACACCGGTTACCTGTATGAGATTTTGAGTGTCGATAAAAACGGTATCCGCTCCCTTCCTACCGAAGCGATCGAATTACGTTACGAGGCCAAATAGAGAATGCCGCATTTAAACCTCGAATCGTTTAACCCCCTTACCTTTCCCGCTCACTGCGGTGAGGTGGAGTTTCTCTTTCAAGCCGATTATAAAAACCCTGATGAGGGTGCACTGATCGCTACCCGTTATAAAGGGAGAGAGTTCTTTTTGGTCTACAAAAACGGCGCAAAAAAACTCCTCAAAGGGGATAAGGTTACCCGCCCTTCCCCTAACTTTATACTCAAACACGCCTTATCAGCCTATGCGGAGTGTTCCGGTTCTCCGATCCTCGATTCGAATGTCGATAACGCCCCTGAAAATGCCCATCTCAAAACCCATGATGCCCTCAAATCGATCCAGTTTTTCGCCGATAATTTCCCAAAAGATCGGGAAGTACGTATCGAGGTCGGATTCGGTTCAGCCCGTCATCTTCTCCACCAAGCCTCCGCCAATCCCGATGTTTTGTTTATCGGATTAGAGATTCACAAACCCTCAATCGAGCAGGCGCTCAAACAGATCGTCATCCAAAACCTCACCAATATTATGATCCTAGATTACGATGCACGATTATTTTTGGAGTTCGTCCCCTCCAACATTGTCGGTAAAGTTTACGTCCATTTTCCGGTGCCGTGGGACAAAAAACCTCACCGCCGCGTTATCTCCGAAGCCTTTTTGAAAGAGTCGGAGCGGGCACTGCGCGTCGGCGGAACGCTGGAACTTCGTACCGATAGCGAAAATTACTACCGTTTCGCGTTAGAGACCTTCAGCACTCCGCGCCAAAGCCGCTTTGAGGTGCGTAAAAACCAAGAGATCGCTATCGTCAGCAAATACGAAGACCGTTGGAAAAAACAGGAGAAAAATATCTACGACGTCACCTTTACCTGTGATATAGAATCTCCTGAGCCTGACATGATCGGCGATTTTACTTTTTCAGAGGGAACTATTGATGCCGATGCACTCTATCGCCTCTCCAAAGAGACCTATAAACGCGACTGGGGATTTATTCACGTCGAACGTATGTTTAGCGTCGGGAAAGCGGGAAGTATGATCCGCCTCTCTATGGGAAGTTTTGATCGCCCTGAGAGTACCTATGTACTCCTCGAAAACGGCGCGGCACGCTATTACCCCTCTCTCCCCGTTCGCTCAAGTGCAAATCTCAAAGCCCACATCTTATTAGACGAGCTACTTCATGGATAAAGTCATTATTGCCGAAAACCTCTCGCTGTCGTACAAAGAGTTTGAAACCATCATTAGCAAAGCCAGTTTTTCCATCGATGCGGGGAGCTTTGTCTTTATCACCGGAGCCAGCGGAAGCGGTAAATCAACCCTTCTAAAATCCCTTTACGGTGCTATAGAACCCCGAGCAGGAGGACTTATGGTGGGCGGTGTCAAAATGAACCGTATCAGTACCTCCAAACTTAATTTCCTCCGTCGTCATATCGGTATCGTTTTTCAAGACTACAAATTGATTAAAGAGTGGACGATTGAGAAAAACGTTATGCTCCCCCTTATTATCTCCGGATATACGAAAGAGGTGAGCGCCGTACAGGTTCAAAAACTTCTCGGCCACGTTAAACTGATCCATCAAGCGGGCAAATACCCCCCTGAACTCTCCGGAGGGGAACAGCAGCGAGTTGCTATGGCGCGTGCCCTCGCCCACAACCCTATTTTGATTTTAGCGGATGAGCCGACCGGAAATTTGGATGAATACTCATCGGAAGTGATTTGGAATCTCCTAGAGGGGGCCAATACTCAGCTCAAAACAACGATTGTCGTCGTAACACACCATATCCCTTCCAGCATCAGCGTGCCGTATAAACATTTTCATATCGAGATGGGGAATCTGCATGAAATCTCTTAAAAATCATATCTCACTCATTATTGCCCTCTTTACCGTTTTATTTTCGGTACAAATTTATGTTGCGGTAGATCGCACCATCGAAGCGTATGAAAATCGTCTCAAAAATGACTACTCTATCATCGTTGTCTCCAACAAAGCCCTCACTGCGACCGAATTTAAAGCGATGGACTCCCTGATTGAGAGAAGCGAATCGATTGCTACCGATCAGGTATTGGAGCGGCTCAAAGGTGAAATGACGAAAAAGAATCTTGATTTGCTCAAACTCACCCTCCCAAAATTCTATCGCCTCTATCTAAGCCGTTTCCCGACCCCACAAGAGATATCAAAACTTCAAAAACGGCTCGAAAAACACTCTGCTATCGAGCGGGTTGAAGGGTATGCCCAGACCCATGACACCGTCTATAAGCTGATGCTTTTGTTTAAAGATGTCGTCCAAATCTTCTCTATCGCCATCGCGGCAGTCACCTCGCTTCTGATTTTGAAAGAGATGCGTTTATGGCAGTTTCAACATGCCGATCGTATGTCGATTATGGCTCTTTTCGGGGCACCCGTATGGCTCCGTTCCGCAGTATTGTTCCGCCTTGCCATCGTTGATGCGATCATCGCGACCATCGTACTGTGCCTCGCCTTTTTTATGATCGAGCAATACGGATGGATGGATCTATTGCTCCGTACGGTCGGAATCAGTATCGAATTGTTTGATTTTGTCAATGACGGAGTCCGTTCGCTTCTAATAGCACTCGGGGTCTCTATCGTCCTCACCCTCACGATCGTCATCGGAAACGAAGAAGAGGAATAGATGCGAACCCCCTTCTCCCTTCTCTTAATCTCTTTTTTGGCGGTTTCGCTCCCTGCCGCCAAAATAGATGAAAAAATTCAAAAAACCTCAACGCAGCTAAATCAAACCAAACAAACATTCTCAAGTCTCAACGCTAAACTCGAAGCTACCGCCTCCAAAATTATCCAACAGCGCCAAATTGTAGGGACGCAGCAACAACATATCAACACCCTCGTCGAAGAGCTGAAATCCAAAGAGAGCGTCTATCAATCCAACAAAACGACGCTGCATGGACTGGAAGCACAGCAAGCTCTTTTGATTAAAACCCAAAACGATATCGAACAACGTCTCGTGTTCGCGATAGCCCGCAACACCTCTATCTCTTTGCTTATCAACGACGATCGTGCAAAAGAGGCCAATTCAATTATCCTTGAAGAGGCGCTCAAACTGCATCTTAAACAGATTCAGCAAGAGATTAAAGAGCTTAATTTCATCTTTTCCGAAAATGCCGAGAAAATTTCGGGGCTCTCGTCTCAAACCACCGTCCTTAAAAAATCAATTGCCGTCATTGACCAGCAAAAAAATAGAGTGCTAGAGACGAAAAAAGAGAATGAAAAAGCGATTGCACTCCTTGAAAAAGAGAAAAATCAGTATAAAAAATCGTTGGATAAGATTCTTAATCAGCAGCGTTCACTTCAAAATACCCTTGCTAACCTCAATATTATTAAACGTGAATCGCTTAAACCGAAAAAAGCTCCTCTATCACGGGTAGCACAAAAACCGGGTTCCAAACCGGTCCCCGAAGATGTCAAACGGGCCGTTGCCCAATACAGCCCCTCCAATGTTGCGGGGTATTCGGGTGAGCGGACAATCGCTCCGCTAGATGGCTACGTGGTAACGAAACGGTTCGGCCCTTATACCGATCCGATTTACGGGATAAAAATCTTTAATGACTCCGTCTCATTACGTCCGAATGAAGCCGATGCCAAGGTTAAATCGGTACTCAACGGAAAAGTTATCCTCGCCAAACCGACGGCGATGCTAGAAAACGTCGTTATTATAGAACACGACAACGGTCTGCATACGATCTATGCCCATCTGGACAAAATTGCCCCTACGGTCGAAGTGGGCAAACGGCTTAAACAAGGTTCGATTATCGGACGTGCGGGAAGAGAGTTGATGTTTCAGGTAACACAGCGCAACGCGCATATCGATCCGATGCAAATGATCCGCTGAAGCGGATTATCAAAACGGCCAGACGGCTCCGACCATTTTACTTGCCCAGCCTTGATTGATCGAGCGGTCAACATCCCCTTCATTGGCATAAAGGATCTTAGCATCTGAGATTTTTGATGAGTTGATTTGATTGTTTTGATCAATGTCATACGGCCGGATAACACCGCTGAGCTGCATAATCTGTTTTTGATCGTCCACCATAATCTCACGACGTCCGGTGATAAAATAGTTTCCGTTTGCCATCACTTTGACGATACGAGCCGACACTGTCGTCGAAAAAGAGGCATTTTTAGTCGCACTTCCTGATCCGGAGTAGTCGGAACTTGATCCGGCACTAAATCCGATATTGGCTAAACCGTTTAGTTTTCCCACCGCCGAATTGACGGCTGAATTGTTCCCTGCAGAGCTAAAAAGGCCGCCGTTTAGCCCCAAAGTATCCGCTTCCGTCAACGCTTTGCTCGCTTTATTTGAGCTGGTTGCCGTTTCTGAAATAACGACGGTCACAATATCGTTGACATGCATCGCCTTGTGATCGGAAAAGAGGGGGCTATCCCCTTGACCGAACAAACTTCCGCGTGCCACAAAACTGTTTTCTTCTTCCCGTGAGGGCATCTCTTCGACATATTTCGGGGGAGTAAAGGCTATTTCAGGCTCGGTAAGACGCGCATTACAACCACTAAGCAACAACGATGCCGACAGTATCGATAGGGTGAGGGGTATGCGCATTATTCCATCCGAGTCATATTTGGCTATAATAAGCAAAAATAGTTCCAAGGGGTAGATATGAGTTTAAAAGAACAAATAAGCAATGACATCAAAACCGCTATGAAAGAGAAAAATGTAGCGTTGCGCGATGCACTTCGTCTTCTTAGCAGTGCTATGAAACAAATCGAAGTGGATGAGCGCAAAGAGCTTAGTGATGATGATATTATTAAAATTATCCAAAAACAGGTCAAACAACGCAACGATGCTATGAGCCAATACCGTGATGCGGGACGTGAAGATTTGTATGAAAAAGAGGCTTCCGAAGCGGCTATTTTTGAAACCTATTTACCTGCACAGCTCAGTGATGAAGCATTAGAGTCTGCATTGCGTACTATCATCGCTGAAACCGGAGCTGAATCGATCAAAGATATCGGACGGGTTATGGGTGCGGCGTCTAAAGCACTCGGCGCTCAAGCAGATGGAAAACGGATCAACGAATGCGCTAAAAAGATATTGGGCTAAGAGCCCTTAGAGTTGATGAGGGCGACCTAAATGGAAGCCCTGCGCATAATCGACACCGATCTCTTTTAAGATATTAAGGGTCTCGATATCTTCCACATACTCTGCAATGGTTTCCTTCCCGAACTCTTTCGCAATCTGATGAATATGTTTTACAAAAATGCGGTCTTTCTCATTGACAACAATATTTTTGACAAATTCACCGTCAATTTTGACGTAATCGGTATCGAAATATTTAAGATAGACAAACGATGAAAACCCTGAACCGAAATCATCCAGCGCAAAACTGATCCCTTTTTGTTTCAGCTCTTCTATAATATCCATCAGCCCGTTGACGTTATGAATCGCTTCACGCTCTAAAATTTCAATCGTAATTCCTGTACTGGAACTCGGATTCGGGTTTCGTTCGCCATGTTCTTTAATGAGATCAACATAATCTCCGCCAAAAAGACTTTTCGTGGAAAGATTAAAGAAAAAGCGTTTATCCCATAACCCACGCTCTTCACGCGCCAATAACCCTTTGGTTAAAATTATTTGATCGATTTTAGGTGCGAAGCCCAAGCTCTCTGCTACTTCGATAAACTGCCCCGCCGCCATATAGCGTTGGCCGTCACGAATACGGGCAAGAACTTCATATCCGAAGATCTCTCCGCTTTGTACATCGTAAATCGGTTGAACAAAAGGCTCTACACAATCTTCATCAATAGCACGACGTAAGAACTCCCCTTTTTTCTGAATCTCACTCGCCATCTCCTGATCGCTTTGATCGGCACGCGCAATCGTATTTTTACCGGCACGTTTAGCCTTATACATTGCCAAATCCGATCCTGTCAACAGTGCGGTGATATTTTCACCCTGTTCCGGATATTCCGCTATTCCGAAACTCGCCGTTAACGATACTTGATCAAACATCAACGAAATTGGGGTTGATTCAAGGGATGAGCGAAGTTTTTCGACTACCGCATACCCGCTTTCATACGGTGTTTCAGGGAGAATTACCGCAAATTCATCCCCTCCGATACGAGCTAAAACATCGGCATTTCGGAGGTTCGATCCAAAAATATTCGTTACCTCTTTGAGTACCAAATCCCCCGAAGCGTGACCGTAGGTATCATTGATATATTTAAAATTATCCAAATCGATCATCAAAACGGTAAATTTATGGTGATGACGAACCGAGCGCATCACTTCATAGGTCAAAAATTCTTCAAATTTTCGGCGATTATAGAGTCCTGTCAGATAATCACGGTCTGAGAGTTCTTGGAGCTTTTCATAGTAGTCTTGAATCGAATCCAGCATTTTATTGAAATAATTTTCAATGTTTTTGACTTCGAGAATTTTCGTTTTAAGACTTATCCGTTTGGCCATATCGTTATTGCTGATAATATCTTGAATCATCACAATAAACTGTTTGATAGGCTGAACCAATAATTCATTCAGTTTGTAATACAAAATAGCAAAAATGACAATAGTAAAGAGGACAAAAAAGATAATAAACGAGTTAATCATCGTAGTGAGTGAAATTTTGAGGTTGGCAACCGGAAAACGGACATCGATAACGCCGTTAATATCCCCTATTTTAGCATTGGTATGACAGCTTAAACACTCTTGTTTAACGACGATCGGATAAAGATAGCGAATCTCCTCATCCCCCGCCAATATCTCTTCACCCTTCATCGCACTGGCAACCATAGGGTCGTGGTCTCGAATCTGCTTATCGTTGTTACGATCCCCGAAAAGTTCGGCAACTATAGGACTTCTATAAGCATTAATGCTCATTTTAGGTTCAACTTTGTTCAAGCGAACAATAATCGCATCCAACTCCTCTTTGCTCCACCCTTTTTCCATAGCAGAATAAAGTGCTTCAAAGGCTAATCGGCTCGTTTTACGGGCATCAACACGGGCCAAATCGTCAACGGCTTGTTTTTTAATGTAGACGCCGTACAAAAAAGCAACGGCTAAACTGGTTAATAAGGAGACAATAACCGTCTTAGCAATAAGCCGTTTGTACGTTGTATACGATTCCATTCACTATCCCTGACGTTAATTTAAATAATTATAACATTGGATTTCTAAATTGAAACTATTATATTGGTTTATTATTATACAAATAATCCCGAAAAATTACTGTTCTAAAACTTTTTCGCCTTCACTTCACTCAAGACACGATCCGCCATCATGAAAACTTCATTAGCGATTGAGTCGGTATTTCGTGCAATTTCCGCATTATGCTGCGTCTCTACCTCAAATCCCGAAACAATGTTATTGATCTCGACGATCCCTCTAGACTGCCCTTCAATCGCATCCCCGATATCGCTGATCGATTGAACCAAAATACCGACATTGGCATTAATTTCCGACAATGATTTTTGGGTACGCTCGGCGAGTTTGCGAACCTCATCGGCAACCACGGCGAATCCTCGTCCATGTTCCCCTGCCCGTGCCGCTTCGATAGCTGCATTGAGTGCGAGGAGATTCGTTTGATCGGCGATATCTCCGATGACGGTAATAATCATTTTGATATCATCCGATTGTCGTATCACCTCTTGCGTTTTTTGAAGGACATCTCCGACACTTTGGGTCATATTTTCAACTTCCTGCGACGTTTTTTGAATCTCAAGTGCCTGTTTTTGAGAAGATTGGTCTAGCTCTTCCACATTCTCTTTTAAGCGCTGCGCACTCTCATCCATTGACGTTCCGTTTGCGAGGCTCGTACGGAGCATCGCGGCGATATCGTCACCCAACTGATTGACCAATTGTTCAATTTTTCCGCTGCTTTGATGAATACGCTGTGTAAAATCCAATTTACCGTACGATTCCACCACACGGGTGATCTCACGAATATCTTGCCCCACCATTTGACGCAATGATCCAAGCATACTGTTAAAGACTTCACGAAGCTCTCTAAGTTGAGCATTGGCAGGAGTTGAGACCAACGTCCGCTCTATAATCCCTTTAGAGACCTCTTCCGCGATACTGACGGCTTCATTCACCATCATCGAATCTTCTTTAATCCCATGTTCCAAAGCTTTTACATTATTATCGGCTTGAATTTGAAGCTGATTGCTTTTAATGAACTGATGGGAGGTCATCACAATGATATAAACGAGTCCTACAACCTGAGTCGCGAACAAGGCGATATGGGTCAATAAAATCCATATATCACAGCCGCTCGAAAAGACGATGACATCCAAACCGAACATCGTTGCATGGTTTAATTGAAGGACAAAAAAGAGAATGTGATGAAACGCTACCGCAACCGTTGCCAGTAAAATCGGGATGATATCTTTATAGATCGCTAAAAATGCCGCAATAACGAATAAACCGAAGTGCATTTCGATCATACCGAGCTGCTGTTGAATCATAATCATTGGGAAAATAGAGAGAGCGATCCCGATAACACTGCGTCCGATCAAGGTACCGCGAAATCCTAAATAGGCGACAACAATGAGTCCTAAGGCAAGTGCACCGTTAATCAATCCAAACTGATAGGTTGAATAGCGAATGGAAGTGATAAACGCAACACTTAAGAAAGAGAGTATCCCGATAATAAGCATAAATTTGTCGGCTTTGACAAAATCTGCCTTTAAGCGCTCTTTGATTTCTGGACTTAAAGAGGAGTCCTGTGCAGGAAAAAGGAAAGTGAGGTTCATCAGAAGGCTCCTATATCATTTAGAATTAAGTCACGATTATATGGGGAAGAGGTATAAATATAGAGCAATTCATACCCCTTCCCTTTTTTTTGAAGCAGATAGGCGTACGGCATATGTTCGGCTTCAACCCCTAAACGGGTATAAACCAAATTCAGCGTATGTACCATCTTTTGCAGCTCTGCTTCATTCGGAGCGTACGATTTAAACCCTTTATCGAAGTGTTCAGCCCAGCTTCGCACCGATAAAGGATCCATTTGGGGCGTCATATTGATAAACCACACCGCAGGAATGTGTTCAAACTCCCGCCGCTGTGCCTCATGGTAAATTTCAGCCAAATCATTCAATGCAGGTGTACAGACACGGGTACACCCGACATAGCCGAAATAGACCAATACCACATCCGCTGTTTCTCCCTTTAAAAAAGGGAAATCAACACCTCTGCGATCTTCGCTTCTTCCGGCTTGTTTCGGATCACTCAGAATCGGAAAAGCCAGACTAAGGATTATACCAAAAGCGGCAATAATCAAAAATATCCCAAAAAACGTCTTTATTCTTTGTTTCATCTACAAGACCCTACGTTTTTGTAAATATAACATTATTTCGGTCATACATTGGTCACACAATAGGTATATTGAGCTAAACTATCCGTTTTTCAAGGTTTTAAGCGCACTTTCCACATCATCCTGACGCATCAAAGACTCGCCGACCAAAAAGGCATCGACTCCCGCTTTGCTCAAATCTTCGAGTTGCCCGTGTTCATAGATACCGCTCTCGGCAACGATAATTTTTCCGTTGGGGATCAATGGAATAAGCTCATAAGAGAGATTCATATTCATCTCAAAGCTCTGGAGGTTACGGTGATTAATCCCGATAATGTCGGCACCCGCGTAGATTGCTTTGGTGAGCTCGGATTTATCGTGAATCTCAACAAGGGCTTCCATCCCAAGGTGACGGGTATAGTTCAACAGCTCTTTGAGTTCGTCCCTGCTGAGTGCCGCTGCGATGAGAAGGACAAAATCGGCTCCGTACACAAGCGCTTCTAGAAGCTGATATTTGGAGATAATGAAATCTTTGCGCAGAAGAGGAATACTTGTATAACGGCGAATCTCCGCGAGATAATCGAGGTTTCCTTGGAAAAAATGGGGTTCGGTAAGGATCGAAATAGCATTCGCTCCACCGCGCTCATACGCCTGTGCAATCGCTACGGGATCGAAATCTTCACGGATAACGCCACGCGAAGGAGAAGCTTTTTTTACTTCAGAAATAATGCGATACGGCTCTTCAAGGGTAGCGGTAAGATAAGGGCGTACGTCACGAGGAGCGCGGGCGTTAAAGGCTAATGAGCGGCCGAGCCACTCCATGCTGAACTTGGCTTCCCGTTCGATGAGATCTTCTTTGGTTTTTTTGATGATGTCGTCTAAAATCATTAATTTTTCTCCTTGGTTTTACATTTTTCAATCGCATTGAGATGATCTTTTACCTCTTGCTCATCACTGCCGATCATCGATTCAACCTGTTTAATCAGACGGAGTGCTTCGACACACTCGTTCAATTTATAATGTCCCCATGCAAGCGAATCGATGTAATAGGGCGAATCGGGCTGTTTTTCGAGAGCACGGCGGACATATCCCATCCCCTCAGTCACATTGAGATCATGATCGATCATAAGATACCCCAAATAATTGAGGTACAGAGGTTCTTGTAAATCAGTGTTGGCTCTTTTGAGCCCATCAACCACCTCAGAGATCAATGCAGGATCATTACGATTCGCCGCCCCTTCGTATTTGAAGACGGAACTTTGTGCCAAATAGAGCGGGTTGTCTTCCCGTTCATACAGTGTTTGGGCGAGGAGGGATGCTTTGTCAAATGCTTTAACTCTGACATACAAATCAAGCAAGGCAGGATCATTCATATGTGATTTTTCAAGCAATGCCGTCATTTTAGAGATATCTTGGCGGTACACATAGATTTTAAGTGCCTCTTCTGCGGCAGAAGGGTCTTTAAAACTATCATACGTCTGCTCATACATCTGCGCCGCATCTTCCAATGCACCTCTATCCGCATACAAGCTTCCCAACCGTTTGCCGATAACCTGAGAGTTGCCGTGTGTTCCGATATGCTCTTTTAAAAATGCTATCGCTTCGGATTTTTCATCCAGTTGCGCGTATTGAATCAGAGCTATCCGCTCCGCCGTCGTTTCGTCATAATTGAGTCCATACGATTTTTTGAGTGCCCCCACGGCTCCCGCATAGTCCCCGAGTTTTAAACGTGCTTCGGCATACAAAAGATAATCGGGTGATGTTTTACTTTTTTCACTCTGAAGAAAGGCTTTTTGCGATGCTTCGGCAAACTTTCCCTCTCTCAGCAAAATAATAATCTCAAATCGGTTGAGTATCTCATCTTGGGGATCTTTCGCAAGCGCTTCCGATGTTACTTTAGCGAGTGATTTTATGTCGTTGGATTGTTCCAGCATCCGTAAGGATTGATAAAGGTACTCTTTTTTTGAAGTCTGTTTGTAGAGTTCGCCAAAAAACTCAGAGGCTTGATGGTGTTTCTGACGCATCTGCGCATCCAGTGCATAGAGAGAAAAGGTATCTTCCAATACATTGCCGTTGTGGACACTTTTGGGCGCGGCACTTGTTACGGATACAGTTAAAATAATGGCATATAAATATTTAATCATGAATGATTCCAGGGCACTCCGCTTTGAGTTCATCGATACGGTGGCGAAAGTAATCCCAAAACGGAAAGGTTCGACACTGCAATGGACGGGCGGTGTAAATACTACACCCATTTTGTGAACGGTCAAAGAACACACAATCAAATGACCCCTTTACGATCTTCTCTTTGAGCGAAAACCGAAATCCCTCTTTACGCAAGAACGTACGACGAAACTCCCCCTCATCCATCTCCAGAAGTTTCGCAATCGCCGCTATCTCCGTGACAGAGACAAAAATATTTCCGCTCTCACCGGTGCAGCATTTCCCGCCGCACGTGGCACAGGCTGAGGGATTGAACGCATAAGTGAAACCTTCTTGTGTCATATAATCGGACATTTGATACTGTGCGCCTTTGCTTTGTCGTAAATTGCCTGCACTGCAGGGGTATATTGACCGTTTTCTTCCGTAATCAGCGGAGGCAATACGGTGAGAGCCGCTTTGCTGTTTCTTTTGACGTGGATCAGTACCAATATGCTGGGACGATCCACTTTAGAATGGACGAATTGTACCTCAACGACTCTTAATCCTCTACTCTCAAAAGCACTGCACAATTGGGCAAATTGACGGGCATCGTAACAGATTGCCGCTTCACCTGAGGATTTCAGAAGTTTCGATATTTTGGTGACAAACGCTTCGATCGGGAGATGGACATTGTAGCGGGCTTGATGGAGAATCGGGTTTTCCGAGCGGGCTGAGCCTTCATGGTAAAACGGAGGATTGGAGACGATCCAATCATAGCTTCCATGACCGCCCAGTTCCAAAAAATCCCCCTCATGCAGTGTATATCCGATCCCGTTGATCTGCGCATTACGACGGGCGAACTCAGCATACAATGGCTGTTTCTCAACCGCTTCAAGATTCACGGCAGGAAAATCACGCCCTACCAGCAATCCGACGATCCCGCATCCCGCACCGACATCGAGCATTTTCCCCCGAGGGGCAAAACGGGAGATAAACCCGTATAGCAATATCGAATCACTGTTGTAACAATAGCCTCCGTCAGGTTGATAAAGGAGCATAGTTCAAACCCCTCTCTGTTCAGATTTATTCAATACCATCGCAAAATCTGCTAGCTCATCATCAAAAATCGCAAGAATAAAATGTATATCTTTTTCAATATCATTATAGTGATCTTTATTGATCACTTTTTCATAATGGAATACTCTGTTTCTAAAACGACGAATATGATCGAGTTTCTTGTAAATCTCTTCACGATCTAAAAATATCTCTTTTTTTTGAGGCATATTCGGGAAAATTTGTCGAAGATCTTTTGTTCTAAAATAGTTTTGATAAGGTTTTTGAAAAAGGCTAACCCAAAAACCAAAGTTCAACTCGGCAATAACCTTCTCTTTTGAATCTGTTTCTTTTCGCCCTTTAAGTGTATCATTGACCTCTTTAATCTTCTTTTGTGCCATATGGGTTAAAAATGTATTATCCGTATGCCAATCTTGCCCTATTTTGATTGTAAGGTACGTATCCAAGGCGTTGCGAAGGGCGATTTCCAAAATAGAAAGAGGAATATAGGCATCTTTGGAAATCAAAAGATTTTGTCGGTACTCCTCAAAATCGCTATAACTAGAAAGCCTGACTTCCGATATGTATTTTAATTTTAAGCTTTCTTTCACGCTATCTCATTTATAATTGTTTTGTAATTCCCCAGTAAGCCTATGGACTTGAGCCATAGCTTGGGGTGATGATTATTTTCTCTCATTTATAACTCCCCCCATAAAAACATTATCCAAAATAAAAGTCACCGATTTATAATTAGCTTCTGCACAATTAGCACTGATCGATTTTTTGAGGATTTTTGTGGTGAATGAGGTCATTTTTTATTCTTTTCAGAGTGCATCATAAGCATCAATTTTTGGTATATCTGTTACATTGTTTACTTTAAACTCATCGCCTTCAACTACTAAGATATAATCATTTTCAGTTTCATCATAAGTCATAGTTGCTGAAGTAATATTATAATTTGATACACTTTCTAATATTGCTATGTATTCATCTAATTTTATTGCATATGTATTGTAATTTCTTTCTTTATCAGAATGAAATAAAATCATATCTATTTCTTTGTAATTTTCTTTAAAAGTGTATGAAAAGGTATAAGAATGAACTAATTGATTCAAAATGTAATCCAATGTTCGGCTACATTTTTGTGGATTTTTTAAATCATAAAGTTCATCAATAAAAATCCAATTCATTCTATTAATATTTTTAATTGGTTTGAAACAATTCAGTATGATATTTTCTTTAAATATAGAGTTTGACAACTTTCCACTTTGGTAAAGTTTTCTAATAATATATGCTGTAATAAAAAATATTTTTTCCAGTTCAAATGATGTTTTTTCAGTTATTTTTTTTGTATTGATTTTTTTTAATAATTGAATATTTTTTTTAAGATCATTCTTCCAAAATGATGAATCAAGTATCATTTATAAATCTTCCTTTCCACTTCTAAAACACCCCAATCTTTCACCCTTTGGGATATAATTGCTTAATTATATCACTTCATATCAGGTTTAACTATGATTATCATCCCTGCCCGTCTCGCCTCAACCCGCTTTCCCGAAAAAGTTTTAGCCGATATCGGCGGTTTGCCGATGGTGATCCGTACCGCTAAACGGGTCGAGTCTATCGATCGCGTTGTCGTCGCGTGTGACGATGAAAAAATCCTCGAAATCTGCGCCGCGCACGGCGTCGAAGCACGTCTCACCTCGACAACGCACAAAAGCGGAACCGACCGTATCAACGAGTGCGCTCAGATTATCGACGTACCCGATGATGAACTGATCATCAACGTCCAAGCCGATGAGCCGTTTATCGAAACGGAGGTGCTTGAACTCCTGATTGAGCGTCTCAACACCCTCAAAGCGCAAAACGCTCCGTTCATCATGGGAAGCTGTTACAACGCGATCAATACCGAATCGGCACAAGATCCGAATTTGGTAAAAGTGATTACCGACGTCGATCATAACGCGATCTATTTCTCCCGCTCGCCTATCCCCTTTAACCGCAGCGGAGAAGCGAACTATTTCGGACATATCGGGATTTACGGCTTTACGAAAAAATCGCTACACGATTTCTGTGCATTGGGCGAAGCACCGCTGGAAGATATCGAAAAGCTCGAACAGCTCCGCGCCCTCTATCACGGTAAAAAAATCTCGATGGTCAAAGTAGCAAGTAGCGGATTTGGGATTGATACAGTGGAAGATTTGGAGAGAGCGAAAAAGATTTTCGGGGTTTAAATTTATCTCACAAACGGATTGAGCAATTTTGCTCCCGTTTTTTCGACATCTTTGATATTCCGCGTTACCAACGTCAAATCATGAACCATCGCAGTCGAAGCAATCAGGGAATCGACAACGGGCAACGAAACGGGTGCCGTAATCTCTCCCCATTTGAGTGCTATATCTGATGTAATCGGTAATACTCGATCTTGGAAGTTTTGAGTGAGAGTATCGAGCCATTTGTTAAGACTTTCGGCGGCTACCGGATTTTTTTCACGAAGCCTTTGTATCCCGTTTAAAATCTCCCCTAGCGTCAAAACGGAGACGTAACATTCCACTCCATCTACACCGCTAAACCACTCGATTACATTCGCATCGGCATTTTGTTTTTTCCGTAATTCGGACAAAACATTGGTATCGATCAGATAGCCCACAAACGACCTTCATTCGTATCGTTTGAGCGTTCAAACACTTTTTCGTCTACCTCTTGAGGCATACCGCAAAGCCATGATTTAAAATCATCACCGCTCTTTTCGTCTTCAAGGGGGATCATAATCACTTCTACGGCACGATGTTGAAGCTCTAAGGGGATAGTGAGTGTTTTGGGCATATCACGATATACAGTTCTAACAGCGGTCATATCATGACTCCTTCTCAATCAATTTAGTTTATTATACATCGGTTAGTCTGTAAATTATTTAAGTCAAAATTATTCGTGCTACACTGTTGCTACGCTCTGAGCGTACAATAATTGCATTGATTTATGCATTAAGGAGTAATTATGTCACTCATCGAAACCTTTACCGACTATGTTCTCAACCGCAAAAGTCTCAAAGAGTATGTGGAAGTTCGTAAAACAATCAACGAACGGGGCGAATTCAACGACGCAAAACTGATTCAAGCCGAAGAGAATCTGGAACGGCTCAAAAAAGAAGAGCCTGAAGTGTATGAGGGGATGTACGAAACATTAGCCAAAATTTATGCGCGTAATGCAGGGTTGTCGATCGAATACCCTATCGACTTTATCCGTCAAATCCTGAAAATGTACAAAACATCAATAACCCCTAAACAGGTGTATGAAGAGTATAAAAGAGTATTAGAACACTATCATCACGACGTTTAATGATTATACTCTTCTGCTTTTGATTTCGCTTTCTGAGCTGTGGATAAATCCCCTGAGTTTTTAAAAATTACGGAGGCTCGCAAGAGATAATCAGGGTCATTGTTCTCTTCGATATGGAGCATCCCTATCGCGTTCTCAAACTCTTTGCGATTGGCAAAGCACTCTGCTATCTCTATTTCATAGGCCTGCTTTGCATGAGATTTTATACTGTAATAGAGCCCTCTGCTGACAATATCTTCCCGCATCACTTTAGCCTCAGCATATTCAAAAGCGGCTTGGGTACAATTGCCTTCGTTCAAGTGGGTTTTTATCGTTTCTATTTTCGTATGATAAAGCCCCTGCATCTCTTTTGTCTCTCTTTTCTCAAACTCTGAATAAACCAGCAGCGCGGCTATAACCGTTATAGTAATCACACTAAACAGTATCAGAATAGGGAATTTAGACTTTTTAGGTGTTTGATTGTCGTCTATCATTTGTCCTCTCCTTTGAGTTGGAAAATGTAACAGATAGAATTATTGTAGCGTATATCTTTATAGAGAGAAGAAAATTTAAATAATGTAGCGATTAAAGAAGAAATCCCCGAAAATCGGGGAAGAAGATTTAGATATTGTCGCGGATACCGAGATCAGCAACCAATTTGTTGTAGCTTTCGCGGTTTGTACGTTTCAAATAACGCATCAAACGACGACGTTGACCAACCAATTTCAAAAGACCAAGACGTGATGAATGGTCTTTTTTGAAAATTTTCAAGTGCTCAGTAAGAGCAGCGATACGAGTTGAAAGAAGTGCGATTTGTACTTCGCTTGAACCGGTATCACCTTCAGTTCTTTGGTATTGTTTGATAATTTGCGTTTTGTTCGCCGTATCTAAAGCCATAATAGCCTCCTGATGGGTAGTTAATTTACTTGAAAGACGATTCGTTCAAGCAGGGTCGGAATTATAGCGGAATTTTTTCTATTTTACGCTAAATTTATCTAGCAGTAGCCTCTAATTATTTTTAGCTATAATAACCTTTTTAATACCGGAGGATGTTTTAGATGCTTATGACTAAAGCGAGTGAATACGCACTGTTGTCACTGATCGTTTTAGCCAAAGCGGGGCATCCTCTCGATGCGGATACCCTCTCTCGCGAACTCGATATTTCCAAAAGCTTTTTGGCAAAAATCCTCCAATCTCTTGCACGTCAAGGGATTCTCAACTCCTACAAAGGGGTTAACGGAGGATTTGAACTTGCCCGTCACAGCCGCGATATTACCGTATTGGAAGTGATGGAAGCGGCAGAGGGGAAAAGTCCTGCGGTATTTAGCTGTTCCCCTTCCCAAGAAGATTGCCCCTCAAACAAAGCGATGAGTTGCGGTTTGTGGCCGTTTCTGAACCGATTGCAAGGGAAAGTGGACGCTTTTTTAGGTATCCTGACCCTCGAAGCTATATTAGAAGAGTAATGTTTGGCAAAAGCAAAGAATAGAACACCCGACGTAAAAACGGTATTATCGGCACTTTTCGCCTCACGCGACCTTAGTGTCGTCTTTTTCGTTATGGCTATTTTGGCGATTATCATCGTCCCCCTCCCAAGCGGAATGCTCGATTTTCTCCTTGCAGTCGTTATCGCACTGTCGGTTCTTATACTCTTGATCTCTCTTTATATCCCTAAACCGACCGATTTAACCACCTTTCCGACCCTTTTGCTCGTTATTACCCTCTTTCGACTGGCTCTTAATATCGCAACGACCCGTATGATTTTGAGTCACGGTCACGAGGGACCCGAAGCGGTCAGTGATATCGTTACCAGTTTCGGAAACTTTGTCGTCGGCGGTAATATGGTCATCGGGGTGATCGTTTTTACTATCTTGGTCTTAATCAACTTTATGGTTATCACCAAAGGTTCAGGCCGCGTCGCCGAAGTTGCAGCGCGCTTCACCCTCGATGCGATGCCCGGTAAACAGATGGCGATTGATGCCGATCTTAACAGCGGTCTTATCGAAGAGTCCGAAGCCAAACGACGCCGTGCGGAGATTTTGCAAGATGCCAATTTCTACGGAGCCATGGACGGATCGAGCAAATTTATCAAAGGGGATGCGGTCGCAGGGATCATCATTACCCTCATCAACATCATCGGCGGGTTTTTGATCGGAATCTTCCAATTCGATCTCGATGTAGGGGCGAGTGCGCAAACCTATACCATCCTCACGATCGGAGACGGTCTCGTATCCCAAGTACCGGCGCTGATCATCTCTACCGCAACGGGTATTATGATCACTCGCGGTTCCAGCGATACGGGCGGAAACTTCGCCGAGGGCAGTATCAACCAGCTGATGGGGAATGCCCGCGTTATGATCATCGTCGGGTTCATTATGCTCCTTTTCGCTGCGGTTCCGGGATTACCGACCTTCTCGTTGGGGTTTGTAGGGCTTATTTTTGCCGGATTGGGATACGCTCTGTATAAATACGAAAAAGGGGATCTCGTCCTCACCTCCGCACCGCTCATCAACAAAGCCGGCGCTCCTGCTGCCGGAGCTTCAGGAACGTCAGAAGGGGGTGCCTCATCCGCACCGCGTAAAAAATCAAACGAAGAGATCGCAAAAGAGGAAGAAGCGGCTCTCGAAGATATTCTCAAAATTGAGATGCTGGAACTCACCCTCGGGTATCAGCTTATCCGTTTGGCCGACAGTGCGCAGGGGGGAGATTTGTTAGAGCGTATCCGTTCCATGCGGCGCAAAATCGCTTCCGATTTCGGCTTTTTGATGCCGCAGGTACGTATCCGTGATAATCTTCACCTCAAACCGACCCAATACGAAATCCTTCTCAAAGGGGTCAATATCGGTGACGGTCTTATTCAGCCCGATCGCTATCTCGCGATGGACAGCGGTATGGCAATGGGAGAAATAGAAGGAGAACCGACGAAAGAGCCGGCATTCGGGCTCGATGCTCTGTGGATCGTGCCGGAACTCAAAGAAGATGCTATTATCAACGGCTATACCGTCGTCGATCCGGCTACTGTCATCTCAACCCATATGAGTGAACTCATCAAACGCCACGCCGAAGAGCTCCTCACCCGTCAAGAGACCCAAGCACTTATCGAGAAAATCAAAAACGACTATCCTGTTGTGGTGGATGATCTTCTTAAAGTGGCTAATATCGGTCTTATCCAACGTGTTTTCAAAGCCCTCTTACACGAGCGTGTCCCTCTTAAAGATATGATCACGATTCTCGAAACGATGGCCGATGTCGCCGAATACACCAAAAGCGTCGATATTATCACCGAACACGTCCGTGCAAAACTCTCCCGTATTATTACCCAATCGTACACCAGCCCTGATGGGGTCATCAAACTCCTTACGTTTGATACGATGAGCGAGCAGATGATGCTGGAGAAATCGCAAGAGCGTGACGGCACGCGCCAGCTGCTGCTCAATGTCGGTGAGATCAACGGACTTATCCAAGCAACGAGCCTCAAAGCAACCGAGCTTCTCCAAAAAGGGATCTCCCCTATCATCGTTATCGTCGATCCGAAACTCCGCCGCCCGTTGGCTGAGATTTATGAACGCTTCAGCCTCGACATCGTCACCCTCTCCCACGCCGAAATCGATTCGAATGCGAAATTCGAAGTACTCGGTTCCATCACATTAGATACTAAATAGGATATTCATGACCACAACGTTTTACCACCTCTCCCACATCGATCTCGACGGTTACAGCTGCCAACTCGTCATGGCACAAACGCCCCACACCATGTTCAGCTACAACGCCAACTACGGTGCCGAAGTAATGGATCGCCTCGAAGAGATTATCGATACGATCAAAAAAAGCAAACAAACGGCTACTATCCTTATCACTGACCTAAACCTCTATCCCGATGAGGCACGATGGCTCAACAACGAAGTCAACCGCCTCAATGAGGGCGGATGGGAGATCACTATCACCCTCCTCGATCACCACGGAAGCGGTAAAGATACGGCGGCACAATACCCGTGGTATTTCCTCGATACCGAACGATGCGCCACTAAAATCGTCTATGAATACGCTATGGAGCATTACGGCTTGAGCGGGGGAGGATGGTTAGAGGCGTTTGTCAAAGTGGTCAATGCCGTCGATCTCTGGCACCAAGATGAAGAGGACGATTTCGAATACGGAAAAGTGTGTATGCGTCTCATCTCCGACGCTAAAGAGCTTAGCCGCGTCATGTTTGCCGATGAAGATCGCGCCTACAAACTCGCAATGCTCGAAGAGGCGGCAACGATGCGATTTCTCCCCGAAGCTAACATCGTCTTGGATGAATCACTCCATAAAATGAAAAAAATGTTCTTTAAAGACGAGGTTGACAATACTCTCGATAATCTTTCAACCAAATACATTGTAGCACTGCTGGGAACCAAACGCTCGACTATGACGATCTATTACAAAGGGTGGAGAGGATTTTTGAGCTACGGACTCGGAAATACGTCGATTATCGGGAACGGATTTCTCACCGCATTTCCTGATTTTGATTTTATCGTCGATGTCAGTACACGCGGAACGATGAGTCTGCGCGGCCATGACAAAGTCGATGTAGCGATGATGTCAGGAGAATGGGCCAACGGCGGAGGTCATCCGAACGCGGCAGGTGGACGAATCCAAGGGTTTAAAGAGCAATTCCGCTACGATAAAGTGAAACGCCAAATCGAAGATATGCTCTCCAATAAAGAGGCGATGCCCGGTAAACTCCCCCACAAAATAGAGGGATAATGCTTTTTAATTCCTACGCTTTTATTTTTGCCTTTTTACCGATTATATTGATTGGCTATTTTTGGTTTTTACGACAGCGTTTGATACTTGGCTCTAAGATATGGTTAGTAGGCGGCAGTTTATTCTTTTACGGATATTGGAGCGTCGTTTACGTTCCTCTATTATTAGGAAGTATTCTCGTTAATTTTTTTGTAGGCTCGGCACTATCGGAGAGAGAAAGCAAATGGGATCATACTACTAAAAAAGATTTTGTTAATCGTATTTCAAAAAAACAGCTTCTCATTTTCGGAATAATTTTTAATATCGCATTACTGGCGTATTTTAAATATACCGATTTTTTCTTAGAAAATTTCAATGGTATTTTTGCTGCGAATATTCCGCTCCCCCATATTGTTTTACCCCTCGGAATCAGTTTTTTTACCTTTACACAGATAGCATTTTTGGTAGATGCGTATAAAAACGACGTCAAAGAATATGACTTGCTACATTACATGCTCTTCGTCACCTATTTTCCTCACCTTTTAGCCGGTCCAATTTTACATCATAAAGAGATGATGCCTCAATTTGCCAATAAATGGAATTTTGCCATTCGTTGGCGAAATATAGCTATTGGATTATTTTTATTTTCGATAGGATTGTTTAAAAAAGTAGTCATTGCCGATACGTTTGCTACATGGGCAAATAGTGGATTTGATACGTCAAAAATTCTCAGTTTTTTTGAAGCATGGGTAACAAGCCTGAGCTACACATTTCAGTTGTACTTCGATTTTAGCGGATATGTCGACATGGCGATCGGCATGAGCTTAATGTTCAATATCCGGCTTCCGATCAATTTCAATTCCCCTTACAAAGCCAGAGACATTCAAGATTTTTGGAGGCGTTGGCACATCACACTTTCGCGCTTTTTAAGAGATTATATCTATATTCCATTGGGTGGAAATAAAGTTTCACGATTCCGAAATTATCTAAATTTATTTATGGTCTTTTTTATCGGTGGATTGTGGCACGGAGCTTCGTGGATGTTTGTCATTTGGGGGACATTACACGGGATTGCTATTGTTATCCATCGTATTTGGAAAGATTTGGGATTTCATATGTGGGGATGGCTCGCATGGCTTATTACCTTCAATTTCGTTAATATCGCGTGGGTATTTTTCAGAGCTGAAAACTGGTATATGGCTAAAAAAGTTTTAACTGGAATGGCAGGGTTAAGTGGAATCATACTACCGAGTGCTGCTGCGAATAAATTAGCGTTTTTGGGATCATATGGGATCGAATTTGGTGGATGGTTAAATAGTTCAGGAATGAAAGGAACACTAGATCTTGTATATTTAATATTTTTTATCTTTTTTGTATTTTCTTTCAATAATTCAAATTATTTTTCTTCAACTTTTAAAACAGGTAAATTATATCAAATCATTACCCCCTTGATGTTATTTACAGGAATTGTAATGCTTGCACGTTACAGTGAATTTTTATATTTTAGGTTCTGAAAATAATGAAAAATAAATCTTTCTTAATTAATACTTTTTACATATTATTGGTTCTATTTTCGTTACAGATTACATTCAATTATTTCTTTGATAGTTACGGTTTTTTTCGAGATAACAGAAATATTATATTTGCTGCTAGAGCAGTTGCTTCTGGAGAAAAAATAGCTGGGCTTGAAAACTATGATGAACGAATTTTTCAAAAAAAAGTATTTGAAAATTTTACAGAAAAACCTCAATGTATTGTAATTGGTTCTTCAAGAAGCATGATGATCGAATCTAAAATGATTCAACATAACGGTAAATTTTTTAATCATTCAGTTTCAGGTGCAAGTTTAGAGGATTATATTTCAATCACTGGTTTGTATGCTAAAGACAATACTTTACCAACAAAAATTATTTTTGGCATTGATCCTTGGACTTTTAATAAGAACAACGATACAAAAAATTGGCAAAGTCTGAATGATTCTTATTCATATATGATGACTAATATTACTAAAAAAAATACTCAATTAATATTACCAAAAAAACAAAATAAATATTTACAATTAATAAATTATGAAAATACAAAAAACAATTTTTTAAACTTTAAACACGAAAGTAACCTAAAAATTATAAAGAATGAAAGTATTGATAAAATGATAAAAAGATCGGATGGTTCAATAGTTTATCCCTTCGATATTAGATATCAAAAGGATATATTCACATTAATGGCTGCAAAATCCTATATTTCGGGTCCCGTATATTGTATTGAAAAGTTTGATAAGTTATCAAATATAAAATTATTTGAACAATTAATGAGTTATTTAAAGAGTAAAAACGTTGAAATCATGTTCTTTTTACCGCCATATCATCCACTTGTATACCAATATTTATCGAGTAATAAAAAATATAAAAATGTTCTTTATACCGAAAAGTATTTAAGAGAATACTCACAAAAAAATAACATTAAAATTTTTGGATCATACAATCCAAATAAGTATAACCTTAATTCTACCGATTTTACAGATGGGATGCACGGTAAGTCAACAGTAGTTACTCATATATTAAAAGTCAATAAATAATACTGGTATAATTATAAAAGCCTAAGAGATACATCTTCCTATGCAAGTTATAATCCTCGAAATTCAAAAATAATGTTTACTAAAAAATTTACTATTAAGACACTACTTTCATGATTCAAATCAATAACCTCACCAAAAGCTACGGCACACGGGTTCTTTTTGAGAACCTCTCCCTCAAACTGAACGCCGGAAACAAAGTCGGATTCGTAGGACGCAACGGAACGGGGAAATCAACCCTTTTTAAAATCATCTTGGACGAAGAGCCTTACGATTCGGGAGAGATTATCATCCCGAAAAACTATCGGATAGGTACGCTCCGTCAGCACCTCCACTTCACCCATAAAACGGTACGCGAAGAGTGTGCCTCTGTTCTCACGGGGGACATGGAGCATGAAGTGTATCGCGTCGAGAAAATCCTTTTCGGTCTGGGATTTACGCAGGACGATTTGGAAAAAGATCCCCTCAGTTTTTCAGGGGGGTATCAAATCCGACTCAACCTCGTCAAACTCCTCGTCACCGAGCCCAATCTCCTGCTCCTCGATGAGCCAACCAACTACCTCGATATCGTCTCTCTCCGCTGGCTGGCGTCGTTTATCAGAGCGTTCGAGGGGGAAGTGATCCTCATCACCCATGATCGTGATTTTATGGATTCGGTCACTACCCATACGATGGGATTACGTCGTCGAGGTATCTCTATTATCAAAGGCAATAGCCATAAATATTATGAGATGATGGAGAGTGAAGATGAACTTTACCTCAAAACTAAAATAAATCATGACAAAAAGCGTGCCGAGTTAGAGGATTTTGTTGCCCGTAATAAAGCCCGCGCTTCCACCGCAACCCTCGCCCAATCGAAACAAAAAGAGCTGGATAAAATGGGGATCATGGAGTCGCTAGAGGGGGAAAGGGATTTAAGTTTTTCCTTCTCCTACCGCCCTACCCCTTCCAAAATCACGATGGAAGTCAAAAATCTATCGTTTGGCTATCGTCCCGATGAACCGCTCTTTGAAAAGCTCTCTTTTGTTTTAGAAAAAAACAAATGCCTTGCCATCATCGGGAAAAACGGTAAAGGAAAATCAACCCTCCTGAACACTCTCGCAGGGTTATTAACGCCCGAGGGTGAAATACTGACTCACCCCGCCACCGCTATTGCCCATTTCGGCCAAACGAACATCGACCGTCTTGATAAAAACCGCACCATTAGCGAAGAGATACAAAGTGCCGACAATACACTTCAAAATGTTCGTATTCGAGGCATTTGCGGAACAATGATGTTCAGCGGCGACGATGCCGATAAAAAAATCTCTATCCTCTCAGGGGGAGAGCGCAGCCGCGTTATGTTGGGGAAGATTATCGCGACCCCTGCCAACCTCCTCTTCCTCGATGAGCCGACCAACCACCTCGATATGCAATCCATCGATTCATTGTGTGATGCCGTAAAACGGTTCGAGGGTTCTGTCGTCATCGTCACCCACTCTGAAATGCTATTGCGTGAGTTAGCCGATCAGCTCATCATCTTCCGAGAGGGGGGAGCAGAATTTTTTGATGGAAACTACGATGACTTTTTGGAGAAAATCGGATGGGACGAAGATATATCCGACGCCCCGAAACCTCCCAAAGTGACCCAAAATAGTAATAAAAAAGAGCAAAAACAGCAGCGTGCCGAACTAATCCAAGAGCGTTCCCGCCTCCTCAACCCTCTCAAAAAAGAGATCGATTACTGCGAGAATACCATTATGACTCTGGAAGATAAAGTGAAAACGGCGCATGAGCAGCTCATCGTCTACTCCAACCAAGGGGAAAGCGGCAAACTGATGGAGGTATCAAAACAAGTTGCAAGCGATGAGAAGATGATCGAAGAGCTGTTTGAGAGGCTCGAAATCGCTACGAATGAATTTGAGCGAATCACCCAAGAGACCGATGAAAAACTCGAAACCCTCTAAAGTCCGCCTCGACAAACTCCTCGGTTCACTGGGGTATTGCGTGCGCAAAGAGGTTGCCGTTCTTTTACGCGATGGTGTCATTACCCATATCGACAATCTCTCCCTCAAAAGCGATACCAAAGTCTCTCATGAGGAAATTCTGTATGAGGGCGAACCGCTTGATCCGCCTACGGGAATCGTGATTTTAATGAATAAACCGCTCGGGCTTGTCTGTTCGCATGATGATGGCGAGGGGAGACTTGTTTACGATCTCCTCCCGCCGCGATGGAGAATGCGCGATCCAAAAATCTCCACTATCGGGCGGCTTGATAAAGAGACGAGCGGACTGCTCCTCCTTAGCGATGATGGAGCGTTACTCCACCGCCTCACCTCCCCCAAACACAAAGTACCCAAAGTATATGAAGCGACACTTGATCGGCCTCTACAAGGAGATGAAGCAGAAATATTCGCTTCGGGAACGTTGATGCTGAACGGCGAAAAAAACCCTTGTCTACCTGCGAAGCTCACCATCATAGATGAGTCCCACGTGACGCTGGAGATTACCGAAGGACGTTATCATCAGGTACGGCGGATGTTTGCGGCGGTGGGGAATCATGTTATGGCATTGCACCGCTCGTCGTTTGGGGATTTGACGCTTGGGGATTTAAAAGAGGGGGAGTATCGGTTACTTGACCTAGAGGAAATGACAAACTAATCCGTCATTCCCGACTTGATCGAGAATCTAGCTTTTTTAAATAATTCATGGTATATCTTTTATACATATATCCACAAATCTATTTCCATAGTTTGTAAATTTCAATACATAATCTGTCCTACTTTTAAATTCAAATTTATCTGAGCCTGATATATGAAGACCATTTTTACTCAAAAAACTTTCTTCAACTTCTTGTGTTCTTGTTTCGATAACTTCCATTATTCTTAACCTTTGCAAATTATCGTAATATGTATTGGAGTTTTCTTGTGAAATATTAATTTCACTACAAATTTGATTAAACTTATTTCTCAGCAACACAGGTTGTGCCATAGATTTTGTTATATGCAAAAATTTACATATAATGGGATATGACTCTTTATTGGAAAGTAATTGTAAAAGTTTTGCTTCTTCTACTGTCAATTGTTTAATTACTTCAACATACGATGGATGTGTCTTGTCAGTTGTGTTTTTATTTAATGCATTAGCAAGAAGATTTGCATACATTTCTCGTAACTCTTCTTTGTGTCCAGCAAATTTTAATGCTTCTAACGCTGGTCCTGCAACAGTTGGATCTGGTGCACAGATATTTTCTATTGGAACATCTTTTAATTTTTGTACAACATCTTTTTCAAAAAAATCTTTAAATTTTTCTGCTCCCCAAATTACTCCACTAATTGGAAGTAAAGCAACATTAATAGCTTTAGCAACTGTTTCTAAAGATTTTCCAAGTTCTTTAACTGCAGGTTTTAATCCATCTTCGTAAACTGGAACAGCTTTAAATAATTCAGTCGTCGCATTAATCAAATCAGCTGTGTTGGAATTCCTATTATTTTTTTCTATATCATCCACGTTTTTTATTCCAATCTAAATCTTAAATTTTTAATTCAATGAAACGCATAAGAATAAACGAAAAATACTAATAAAAAGATTTCCAATCTACTCTAAAGAGTACGCAATGATTACCCATGCGCCTTTAATCCATCCGCAATCATCTTCCTCTTTTGACAAAAAAAGTATAGAGGGATATAATTGAGAAAAATTAAAAAGGAGTTTAGGATGCAGTACACCAAACAAACCATTCTCAGCTACCTTTCGACACATATACAAGAATTTAAAACCAAGTACGGTGTACAACAAATCGGGCTTTTTGGTAGCTATGCTAGAGACGAAGCGAGCGATGAGAGCGATATCGATCTCTATGTCCACCTCGAAAAAAACACATTCGATGCCCTCAGCGGACTATGGGTTCAAATCGAAGCTGATCTGCGCAAAAAAGTAGATTTGATCGCATCTCATACCCACATGAGACCGGGATTAAAAAGTACTATCGAAAATGAAGTGATTTATGGATAAAAAGAATGCACAAGAGCTATTGGAGTTCGTCGCGGAGAGTATCGAAATCATTAAAAAGCGAATGGTTCCGATAAAAAGTATCGATGACTTTTTAGATACCGAAGAAGGTCAAGAAAAACTCGATTCCATCTTGATGCGCATCCAATCTATCGGAGAAGCAACAAAAAACCTTAATAAAAGATACAACGTGCTTCTTGAAAATTACAAAGATGCCGCCTACTGGAGTCAAATCATCAAAACGAGAGAGGTGATTTCACATCACTATATCGATATAAATGCCGAAATCGTTTTCGACATCGCGACACATAAATTAGATGATTTGTACTCGGTTGTAAATACTATCCTCGAAAAAGAATTCTCAGGTAATTAAAAAGTTTAGCAATCAATACTAAATAATTTCCCTCATTCTCCTGAGGCTATCCCTCTTTATAGCTCCCAAGCCCTCTAACAGAACCTTATTTAAAGAGAAAGCTTTATTGGGTGTAATTTCCGTATCGATCAAAAAAATTTTGTGCCGTTTTCTTCAATGCATCTCTTCAAGACTTTTACACGTAACCACTCTATAACTTTGTGATATAATTAAAAACAATTAAAATAACTAATTTGCACGTTGATTATTAATCCAAAGGGGAGTAGATGCTCAGAATGTCACATAGTGCTCTACTTATCTTTCTCTTACTGATCACAAGTGTAAACTTGTTTGCCGCAGATCGTCCAAGTGAGAAAAAAGCGACAACTCTAGTTGAAATGGAACAGATTGTAGCCAAAGCAGCGCAACGCGTTTCAAAGTGGGACGGTCCCACATCCGGACCCGTCGGACGCAGAGGGGTGAATGTTGCGGTGGTGTGCGAGGACTTGCGTAACGGCGGCGTTTTGGGTGTCGCAAGAGGCTTAGACGAAGCGGCGAAGGTATTAGGATGGCGCATCAAAACACTGGATGCACACGGCACTGTAAATGGCCGTAATAAGGCTCTTGATTCGGCATTGGACATGAAGCCGGATGGGGTAATTTTACTCGGAAGCGATGCCCATACTCTTGAACACCGCCTCTCACACTTTAAAAAAGAGGGGATTCCTGTAGTGGGGTGGCATATAGGACCGATCGCGGGAAAACTCTCTTCAGGAAGCGTAGCGATGAACGTCTCTACCGATCCTTTAAAAGTAGCACAGGTCACTGCGATGAAAGCCATCGTCGAGAGTAAAGCTCACGCGGGGGTAGTCATATTCACCGATAGTACCTTCGAAATCGCGATGAGCAAGGCAAATGCCATGGCGCAAATTATCCGTGAATGCCAAAAGTGTACCCTGCTCGAAATACGCCGTGTACCGATCTCGCAAAGTGCCCAGCTCATGCCAAAAATAACCCGCGATCTAATGGCACGCTATGGGTCGCGCTGGACACATGCCCTCGCGATTAATGATATTTATTTCGACTATGCGGCTCCCGAATTTACCAAAACGGGGCGAGATATCCACCTTTTCTCTGCTGGAGACGGGAGTCCGGCAGCTTTTATGCGGATACAAGCCGGAACATTTCAATACGGAACGGTAGCTGAACCGTTGAACTTGCAAGGGTGGCAGTTGATGGATGAACTCAACAGAGCACTATCAGCTCAAAGTGTCAGCGGCTATATCACCCCCGTACATCTTGTGACTCCTGAAAACATCGCTTATGACGGCGGAAAATGGATGAAATTCGATCCCGACAATGGTTATCAAAAAATATACCGTCGTATCTGGAAACGTTAAGAGGAGCGGTTGTGGTATTTTTTAAACTTTTAACCTCATGGTTACCGCACACACTGCGACAGCAGTTCCTACTGGCGATATCGGCATTAATAGTGCTGATACTGGGTGGGGGAATCATGGCGGTCTATACCTTGAATACTTCTGCAGCAACCATTCATACATTAGCAGAACATCGTCTGGTTCAGATGCAAAAGGCTCAAGAGCTTGTTCAGCTGACGCTTTTGATCGAGCGTAAATCCTACCAATTAGCACAGGCTGAATCACGAGAGCAGCTGCACGATAATTACGGAGAAATTTTGGGGCATTTGAGCACGTTCGATGACGTTGTCGATCAGCTTGCCTCCGAGTCAGAAGGGAATACATTACTGGAACTCCATCACTCCAGCCAGTTGTTCCGTAATACGACCAATATTGCGGCACAGCTTCGAGAAAAAGAGTTGCAAGCCGATCGGAACTACCCGAATGCACTCCAGTCGGAACGAGGATATCTTCAAGAATTGCACAACCAAGCAGAGGAGCTAATGACCGCAACACAGCTACAATCAGAGCAATTCACCCGATACTACCGAGAATCGGTGCAACAACTCAATGAACTGACCCAGCGTAATGTGCAATGGGTAACATTACTGCTGGTAGGAAGCCTCGTAATTGCAGGGATAGTGGCACGATGGTTTTTAGGAGTGCATGTACTGGGTCGTTTACAGCAGGTAAGCCGTGATCTACGCCTAGACTCAACGGGTACATCGGCAAACAAAGAGCCACAGACTCACCAAGGCGATACCCTACGCCACGATGAAATCGACGAAATGGCTCATGCGCTTAAACTCTTTTGGGAAGACCGCCGACAGTTAGGAGAACGTACCGTGGAACTGATTCAGGCACGTGATGCAGCCGAGAGTGCCAACAAAGCCAAAAGTCTGTTCTTGTCCAATATGAGTCATGAATTACGTACACCCCTTAACGCGATCCTCGGATTATCCAAAACGCTCCATCAAGACCCACTCTTGAGTGACACCCAACGTCGAAATATCGACATCATTAATTTCAGCGGCGAATATCTACTAACCCTCATCAACGACATTCTGGATATTGCCAAAATTGAATCCGGTAAACTGCAACTGCAAATTGCCCCCTTTGACCTCGGTGCTATGGTACGCGATATTCAAGAGATAATGGGTATGCGCGCCGAACAAAAAGGGCTTCTGCTGCAATTCATTCAATCTTCCGAATTCCCACGCTACATCAAAGGCGACGAAGCCCGCCTTCGCCAAATTCTTATCAATCTGATCGGTAATGCCGTCAAATTTACTGAAAAGGGGGGGGTAACGGTCCGTCTAAGCCTCCAACCCACTATTCGCAACCATCTCTTGATCGAGATCCAAGACACCGGTCCCGGGATCAATCCAGAAGATCAAAAGCATATCTTCCTCCCCTTCGTCCAATTAGCCAAAGACTCAGTCAAAGGGAGAACCGGCTTCGGCCTCTCCATCGCCCGTCAACTTGCCCAACTGATGGGGGGCAATATTGTTCTCATAAGTGAACCTCTTATGGGGTCATTATTCCAAATCGACCTTCCATTGCTATTAGCCAACGAGGATGAAGTACACCATCATCATCATCATCAAAAGATGAGCGAAGAACGGACACAATCGCTCAGAGAGAGCGAAGAAGAAATCACATCCGCACTGCTCGAATCAACAAAGGGTCAATATTCGCTTCGGAAACTTTAAAGCTTCTCCCCCCGTAACCTCAACGCATTCGTAATCACCGAGACTGAACTGAAACTCATCGCCGCAGCGGCGATCATCGGCGAGAGGAGTATCCCGAAATAGGGATAGAGTATCCCCGCCGCGATCGGCACCCCTAAGCTGTTATAGACAAAGGCGAAAAAGAGATTTTGGCGGATGTTGCGCATCGTAAATCGGCTGAGACGGCGGGAGCGGACGATCCCCCGCAGATCACCCTGCACCAGAGTGACCCCCGCACTCTCCATCGCCACATCGGTTCCGCTCCCCATCGCGATCCCCACATGCGCCTGAGCAAGTGCGGGTGCATCGTTGATCCCGTCCCCCGCCATCGCGACGATATGCCCCTCCGCTTGGAGCTGTTTTATTACGTCAGCTTTCTGCTGAGGAAGCACCTCCGCCTCCACCCGATCGATCCCTAGTATCGCTCCGACAGCTCTAGCGGTGATGCGGCTGTCCCCGCTGAGCATGACGACGGTGATCCCCTCTTCGTGCAGGTCGCGGATCGCTTGAGCGGTGGTTGCTTTGATCGGGTCGGCGACCCCGAGGATACCCGCTATGGCTCCATCGACGGAAAGGAACATCACGCTCATCCCCTCGCGGCGCAGAGCATCTGCTCTCGCAGAGAGTCCTGATGCATCCATCCCCAGCTCTTCCACAAGTCTGATATTTCCGAGGGCAACGTTCCGTCCCTCGATCACCCCGGTGACCCCTTTGCCGCTTAGGGAAGCAAACTGAGCCGTTTCGCTCAAGGCTATCCCCCTCTCTTGTGCGCCGTTCACGACCGCGCGTGCCAGAGGATGTTCACTCCCTCTATCCAGCGAGGCGGCGAATCGGATAACGTCACTCTCCGCCCACCCCTCTATGGCAATGACCGTCGCAAGTTTGGGTTTACCCTCGGTGAGAGTCCCCGTCTTGTCCACGACGAGGGTATCGACCTTCTCCATCATCTCCAGCGCCTCGGCATTTTTGATGAGGACACCCATCGTCGCCCCCTTCCCCGTCCCCACCATGATCGATATCGGTGTAGCCAGCCCCAGAGCGCACGGACAGGCGATGATCAGCACCGCGACAGCATTGACCAGAGCATACCCCAGCGAGGGTTCGGGGCCGAAAAAATACCAGAAGATAAAGGTCACAACAGAAATCGCAATAACCGCAGGGACAAAATACCCCGATACACGATCAGCCGTTTTTTGGATCGGGGCGCGGCTTCTCTGCGCCTGCGATACCATAGAGACGATTTGGGAAAGGAGCGTATCGGCTCCGACTCTCTGCGCCTCCATCACAAGACCTCCGGTGGTGTTGATCGTCGCACCGATCAGGCGGTCGCCCGTTTTTTTGGAGAGGGGGATCGGCTCGCCGCTCACCATCGACTCATCCACGTGGCTCTCCCCCAGGGTCACGATACCGTCTGCAGGAATCTTCTCACCTGGTCGGATACGGAGGCGATCACCGATCTCTATCGCGTCGATGGAGACCTCCTCTTCGCTCCCATCGGGATTAATACGGTGCGCGCTCTTCGGCGAGAGTCCGAGCAAAAGACGGATCGCATCGTTGGTTCGGCTGCGGGCGCGCAGCTCCAGCACCTGCCCGAGCAATACCAATGCGGTGATAACCGAAGCGGCTTCGAAATAGACGGGGATAACCCCGTGCATGGAGAGATTTTCGGGAAAAAGTGAGGGGAAAAGGACGGCAACCGCACTGTAGATCCATGCGCTCCCCGTCCCCAGCGCGATAAGGGTGAACATATTGAGGCTTCGGTTTTGGATCGACTCCCACGCGCGCACATAAAAAATCGATCCACTCCACCACACGACGGGGATGGAGAGGAGCATCTCGACCCATTGAGCCGTTTTGGGGGTGATGATTGCGGAAAAGGTATGCGGCAGGAACATCGAACCCATCGCACTGATGAACACAACGGAGGCGAAGATCGTGCTGATCCAGAAACGGCGCATCATCGCATCAACTTCGGAGGTATCTTCCTCTATCTGTATCGATTTAGGTTCCAGTGCCATCCCGCATTTCGGACAGATCCCCGGCCCTTTTTGCTCCACTTCGGGATGCATCGGACAGGTGTAGATGCGAGAATCGAGCGCACAGCTGCCGGTGGGACACGATACGTTTACGGATTCGGAGGGGAGGTAGTGTTCGGGGTGTTCTTCAAATGTGTGCTGACAGTGTGCGGAGCAAAAGAAGAAATGTTGAGATTTATAATCGCTTCGGTAGGGGGTGGAGGGAGAGACCTCCATCCCGCAGACAACATCTTTTTCCATCTATGCCTCCTTCATTTGAATGATGAGCGGATAAAGAGATTGTAGCACTTTTAGCGCAGAAAAAAATATGCCCTTTTTTAGAAGATTACTATCTTAAGAAGCTCTCAGTGTTGTCTGAGTGCTTTTGTCGGCTTGGATCGTTTCAAATGCACTCTGGATCGATTGAAAAGTGAGTGTGTATTTGTCGATAAGCGCTTGACCTTGGTTATAAACTCTATCGGGATGGTATTTGTACAGAAGCTTTTTACATCTTTTTTTGATCTCGGAAAGTTCCTCTTCACGTGAGACTTTAAGCAATTTGTAGGCTTTCTCTATCTTTGCTTCTTCGCTCTCGTTTTGAGGGATAAAGGGGTTGTTGGCGGCAAGAAGCTGTGAGATTTGCTGTTGATTGTAGGTAAAACTGACGTAATACTGCATGATGCGGGTACGCTTTAAAAGTGCCAGAAGTTTTTCCTTAACAACCTCATTATCAACTTTAACAAGATAGTGATCTCTATTCTCCTCAAGGCTAATGATATGGGTTCTAAAATAGCTGCGTAAAAAGTTATGCATATACGTTGCAGTATTCTCTTGTTTAAAGGTAAATTTTAAATAAATAGTGTTGATAACCTCGATTGAAATCGGAATATTCGTAATGATATTGGCTTTTTCAATCCAATTGATCTTTATCGGGCGCTGCGGTTTTGATTCGATTTCTGCTCTTAAATCGCGAGGGTCTTTTCCGTGCATCTGTTGATAGCTCCAATAGAGCCAATGAAAGAACCTTTTTTTGTTGATGACTTCTTCGGTGCAGTGATGGATGAAGATACCTGATTCGCCCTGAACCTTGTATTTGAAATGACGATTTACAAAATCGACAATCACTTTCTCTTGTATAGTATCACGCCTAGCATGGATCAAAATCATGGTTCTATTGGTAAATATCCGCATTGTTAGATACTCCGCTTGATGTGTTTCTCCTTTTAAGCAAAAAATATTCCCCTGATCTGCTTGAGCAAAAGGGTAGATTGGATAAACTCTCATATGGAAAAAATTGCCCTTATTTTTGAAAATGATGCCTTCATCATCGCCTCTAAACCTGCAGGTGTCAACTTTCACTCCGAAGAGGCAGCGGGATTCGTCGTGCAAGTCTCCCAACAGCTTGGCATCCCCCTCTTCCCTGTCCACCGACTCGACAAGATGACTTCAGGACTCGTCATCCTCGCCAAAAATTCCGAAACGGCGGCACAGTTTGGAAAAATGTTTGAAAATCGCGAGATTGAGAAATATTACCTCGCCCTCTCGATGCGCAAGCCGAAGAAAAAAATGGGGTGGGTCAAGGGGGATATGAGCAGTGCAAGGAGGGGGGATTACAAACTCCTCACCACGATGGAAAATCCCGCCATCACCCAGTTTATCAGTTGCGCTCTGCGCACCCATGAGCGCTTTTTTTTGATCAAGCCCCATACGGGAAAAACCCACCAAATTCGCGTCGCACTCAAAAGCCTCGGCTCTCCCATCGCGGGAGATGAACGCTACGCGGCATCTGATGAAGCACGAAAAGAGGAACGGGGATACTTACACGCCTACGCACTGCGGTTTCGTCTGGGTGATGAGGAGTTTTGTTTTGTCTCGCCCCCCGATGTGGGAGAGCGGTTTGTGAGTGCGGAATGTTGTACCCAACTCAAAGTCTGGAATAAACCGTGGGAGCTATTCTAAGCTATTTAGCAAATTATTACTTCGACGTTCGCCCAACGACTCCAAAGTATATCTCCATTCGATAAAGCGCAATATCGAGGTTGTATCGTATTCTGTATGATCCACGTACGCTTTTTTAGCATAGGGTGAGATGATAAGAGCCGGTATCCGCGTACCCGGTCCCCATCGATCACTTACGGGTGGCGCCACATGATCCCATAAACCGCCGTTTTCATCATACGTGACAATGATAAGCGATTTTTTCCAGACACTCGGATTACTTCGTACCGCTTCGACGATTTGGGATAGTTTTTTATCCGCCGCTTTGATGCTTGCGTATCCTGGATGTTGATTATCCTCAGCGGAGGGTTTAAAAAAGACGACATTCGGTAACTTTCCTTCCTCTAATTCACTAAAAAAAGCTTTTTCGTCTTTGAGATGCTGACGCCCTTGGGTATGAGGTGCATATCGTGAAAAATACAAAAACGGGTTATGGTGGTATTGGTAGTGGATTGCATCGCCCCGCCCCAAGAGCGCCACATCAAACCCTCCGCTGTACCAGCTCCAAGATATGTTCTTATCGCTCAAGCGATCCCCAATCGTGTCATATTCGAGCGGTTTAAGACGCAGTGCGGGATCGGAATATTTAGCCTTGAACGGCGGATAATATGGCTGTATCGTATTAACCGCATAGCCATCAGGGGTGAGGATACCGTCACGTATGATCTCCCCGCGCTCATCCAACACATACCGAGAAACACTCGACTCTGTTCCGACGTACGGAGTTCGTGCGGCGATCAGCCACTGATGATTTAAAAACGATCCTCCGAATGCCGCCGCAAAGAAACGATCACAGAGGGTAAATTCTTTCGCATAGCGCCACATTGCACTATCCCGCATATCGTGATACCCCATACTCAGCCCTTTTTCATCGCTGATATCGACAAAACGATCGTTTGAGCCTCCATTAATCTGAAGTCGGTTTTGATAAAACCGATGGACAAGATCAGGGATCATCCCCGTATGTGAAACAGTAGTATCGAGTAAAAATGGTTGATTATTCAAAGCTGATGAAAAGCCAGCTTGTATCGATTTTTCTCCCATCGGCAGGGTTGTATACACATTTTTATTACGATCAATTTGTTGAGAATAGGGGTATAGAGGTTTATCCGATGTATCAGCTTTTTCAAACCCCCGAAACACATTATCGAAACTACGGTTCTCGAGATAGATGACAATAATATGATCGATTTTATTGCGAAGATCCTCTGCGGATAACGCCATTGTAAGGAGTAAAAAAAGTAAGATTTTCATCATTGCCCCGTTTTTTGACAGTATATCTCGAAATATTTACACCCAGATTACTCTATAAGCACTCTCTACAAAAAAATTGGACTGTTTTTTGCTAAGAAATTGATAACTATAATTATTAAGGAGTACAAATGCAAGTTCAAACGAACAGCTCCTATCCGTTTTCCAACCCTTTTGCCTCATCCTCCTATTCGCCTCCCCCCTCGTACAAAGAGATATCGCAAACGGGAGAAATCGACCAACTCAAAGACGATTTCAGTATGATTTCCCAAGAGCTGAACCCCTCAGAACGGAAGCTTTATAACACCCTCTTAAATGCTGAAAATTACCAAGCCGCCAAAGGGATCGTGACGATCGGATTTATGCGTGCGGCAGGTATTTATCACGACAGTAACGGAGACATCCTCTCAGGAGAATCTCTCCCACAAGATTTGACAAAGTTGTATCCGCCCGATTCCCAAGAAGAACAAAAAGCTCTAAAATCGCTTCAAAACTATCTGACGCTCAATCCATCAGCATTGGCACCGGATACGCAAAGACGTGGCAGCCTGCTCGATCTCAAAATATGAGTCTAGAAGATCTGCATCAGCTACTGCTGATAAGTTCACGCGATATTAGCGATGAATATACTCGCTTGTTTCACGGACGTGGCAATACCTACAACGGGTATCGTTTTCTTACCGTGGACAGTGTGGACAAAGTGCTCTTTGCCGTCCTTTTTGAAGCAGATGAAGAGGAAGATGCCATTATTTCGATGATAGAAAGTTTTTTTGATGCTGAAGGCAAATGGGAAGCACTCGTAGTTCAACACCGCTATCTCCCATCGTCTCCCTCATCCCTTATCACAGGTGACTTGCCGCAAGCGTGTTTTGCCATCGAAAACGGCCTCAACTATCATGTCAATTTTCAGAGTGCCCAAAATATCGGCTTCTTTCCCGACATGAAGATCGGAAGAGAATTTATCCGTGAGTCAGCTAAAGGGAAAAAAGTCCTTAACCTCTTCTCGTACACCTGCTCGTTTTCCGTTGTGGCTATGCAAGCGGGGGCAAAAGCCGTCGTGAATGTCGATATGAACAAAAATGTCCTCTCCATCGGACGGGAGAATCATCGCCTCAACGCCATCGATACCAAAAAAGTGGAGTTTATGCCCTACAACATCCTCAAATCATGGAACCGTATCCGCAAAAGCGGCCCCTATGATCTGATCATCATCGATCCCCCCAGCTTTCAAAAAGGGTCATTCGCCGCCACAAGCGATTATGAGAAGATTATAAGGCGGCTTCATGAGTTCGCGGCAGAGGAGTGCATCGTCCTCTCGGCACTTAATGCCCCTGAGCTGGATTGTGAATTCATCAAAACCCTTTTTAAAGAAAATGCCCCTGAATTTCGGTACGTTGAGAGGCTCAAAAACTTGGAGAGTTTCCCCGAAATCGAGGAAGAGCGAAGTCTGAAGAATCTGGTTTTTAGAAAAAATTTCTAATCACACTGCAAAGAAGGATAATCCAAATACCCTCTTTCATCTTGAGTATAAAAACTCTCAGGATTAGGGGCGTTTAGCTCGGCATTGCTTTTAAACCGTTCCGGTAGATCAGGATTGGCCAAAAATAGAACCGCAAAAGCTACAGCATCGAGCAGCCCGTTCTGAAGTGCTAAATTTCCCTTTTCAAAAGTATAACCGCCGTTGGCGATCAAAACACCCTTATATGCTTCTCTCAAAACACTTAGTTCAACGACATTCGCCCCGTGGCGAATATCCCCTTCCAACGCATCGATGATATGGAGATACGCCAAATTAAAGTCGTTGAGCTTCTCACAGATATAGGTAAAATGGTTTTGAGGATCAGAGTCTTTCATGTCGTTAAACGTACCGCTTGGAGAGAGTCTGACCCCTGTTTTCTCCGAACCGATAGCGGCACAAATACCCTCAATAATCTCAAACAAAAACCGTCCTCTGTTTTCAACGGAGCCTCCGTATTCGTCGTCTCGGATATTCGTTCCATCCCGCAAAAACTGATCGATCAGATACCCGTTGGCTCCGTGAATTTCAACCCCATCGAACCCTGCTTCCATCGCATTTTTGGCTCCATGGACATACTGCTCGATCACGGTTTGAATCTCGCCTATGCTAAGGGCGTGCGGCGTTACAAACTCTTTCATCCCCTCATAGGTATAGATACTGCCTGAGGGTTTAATGGCGGATGGAGCAACCGGAAATTCTCCGTTATGATAGAGAGGATGGGAGATTCTCCCTACATGCCATAGCTGCAAAAAAATCACCCCCCCTTTCTCGTGGACAGCTTGAGTCACTTTTTTCCACCCTTCGACTTGTTCGGGGGTATGAATACCGGGAGTATAGGGATAGCCGATCCCCTTTGTCGAAATCTGAGTCGCTTCGGTTATGATAAGGCCGGCAGAAGCTCTTTGAGCATAATACCGAGCCATCATTTCATTCGCTACATTATTATCTACACTTCGGCACCGTGTCATCGGCGCCATAAAAATCCTATTCTTTAGATTATAGTTTCCGATTGTAATAGGTGAAAGCAAATTCATGACCAACTCCTTTAACGAAATTAAGGTCATTATTTCACAATAGAATTTAAACAATAATGAATAATATTTTGTAATTTTTAAATAAAACTTTTTGCAATACTAATTTTATCACCGTAGCGTCTTTTGCGCTCAGGCGTATAGTTCCACCACACTTTTGCCTCACCGCCATTCATAAAGTCGGTGATCGACATAAGCACGTCAAGCATACACGGGTCTTGTCTCTCGCCGAACGCTTCGCAAAAGCGAACATACAGATCATAAGGGTCTTCCCCTTTGAGCTGATCGGGAGAGGTGATGCCGATGCGAACAAGATCAGCGGCAACCGTTTTGCCAATATTGGGAAGGTCGGTGAGTTTCGAGACGTTTTCTCGGATAACTTTAGAAGGATTCATAGTCATTCTCCTCGCTGTTAACTCATTTTGTTATAATCATACCATGCAACCCGAAACAATTTACGACACCTATACCATTGATACCCCGATCGGAACTATGATCGCAACTGCCGATGAAAATGGTATTGCTTCTCTCGATTTTACCGATAAAACCCCGCAGATTATAATCTCGAAATATCCGCTCCTTCTCCAATTGGAAAAAGAGTTACACGAATACTTCGCAGGGAAGCGAAAAGTCTTCACCCTCCCCCTAAACCCTCACGGAACCCCGTTTCAAAAACAGGTGTGGGAAACACTACAGACGATCCCCTACGGGGAAACAATTTCTTACGCACAAGAAGCCGAAATATTCGGAAACCCCAAAGCAGTCCGCGCCGTTGCCAATGCCAACGGACGCAACCCCATCGCGATCCTCATCCCCTGCCACCGCGTTATCGCCAGCGGCGGCGGACTCGGGGGCTACAGCGGAGGAATAGAGAAAAAAGAGTTTTTATTAGCGTTGGAAAAACAAGAGAAAGAGTAATAGACCGCTCCAATATCACCTCATCATTACTTCATCGCCATCATCAAAAAACCTGTAAATCCGGCATTATCAGCACCGATCAGTGGAGAGACGTGTGATTTCATCTCTTGAAGAATCTGTGTATAGCGCAGATAAAATTCGTAGGTAGGTTTGGGCTTATATTCCAAACCGCTTATCTCGAAGAATTTGATAATATCTTTGGTGGTAGTCGGTTTGATAAAAAACTCTTTATCCCGTGCGTAATAATAGGGGATCAACGTTACGATAGACCATTTTGCGAGCTTATAGATACTGAGGATATCGACGAGGATTCTAAATCCTTTCTCTTTATCGGCGTGCAAAAATTCATACAATCCGATGGCAAACATATCTTGCTGTTCCATACTCATCGCTTTTACCATATCACGTACTTTTGGTTTTTCGAAAAGTGAAATCAAAGAGGATTTTGAGACGATTTTTGCAAAACTCTCACCTATCTCTTCGGTACGTAAAAATTTCTCAGGTGCAAAGAGTTCTCTTACACTTTCACCTATTTTTGCCGTATTGTGCCGTTTGATGATCGGTAATAGTGCTTCGTCTTCGAACCCTTTGGGGTAAAAGATGAAAAAATTGGTTTCGGCTTCTGTCAGTTTTTTGAAATTCATTGTCGCTGCTTTTTTATAAAATCTCTTTCGTACTGTCCAGTACCCACGCCGAGGGGTGTTGCGTAAAACCGATTTTTGGATAATACTCTACCGCTGCAGGTGCAGAGAGCAAAATCAGTTTGCATTTAACCCCTAACTGTTCGCGTACTTTTTGAATGAGTTGTTTTCCGATCCCCTGATGTTGAAAGCTCGCATCGACTGCTAAATCTGACAGATAGCAGCAGTAGCCGAAGTCGGTAACGGCACGTGCCACCCCCACGATTTTTTCATCCAAAACCGCCGTAATAATGATGTCGGCATTTTTGATCATACTCTCGATACATTCAAGATCATCAACAGGTCTGCGTTCGCCCAATGTGGAACGGTTGAGGATGTCGATAAAATCTTCAGTTGATAGATTGGGGGTTATTTGGTAGGTAATCAACATTCATTTTCTCCTGTTCTTTTTATAAGGATCATCCATACACGTGCAAAATGATTTCCGCCCCTTTTTCACGGATCGGGACTAGGCTCTGATAGGCGGAAGAGTGATACCATTCATTAGCTTTTTCGACAGAATCAAATTCAATGGCTACCACATCAGGATAGTCCGTAGTACCCACGAATGAATTGATACAGGTTCCCCTCACTAGAACCTTTCCACCATAAGGTACAAGCGTTGACTGCACTTGGCTTTTATAGTCATTCCACTTTTCCTGATCAGTGATACGGATTTGCCCGATAACATATACACTCATATAGTTCCTTTTTCTATCTTTTAAAAATATGGGTCAGGGTGTTGACCCGATCTTGATCTAGATTTCAGAATATTTGTCATCTTTGATCGTAAAATGGGCAAACGCACCTTCGACACTGAGTGTATTTTTATACTTTGTTGCCGTTAATCTGACTGCTTTTGTCTCCAAATTACAAACGGCGATACGAAAATTCGATCCCATAAAAGGTTCCACAATACAGACAATATTCCCCTCTACTTCGCGTGTTGCATGTATTATCCCTTGTAAATTATGAAAAAAATACTTAGGATAGCTCAGAGGAGTGATTTCGACGACCTCAGAATATCTTTTTTTATCCAATGTACTCGCAATGGTGGCAGCATCCTCAAAATTATCAAACTGTACGCACCAATTATCAAAAACTTTATTAAAATGGTTTAGATCTTCATCTAAAAACCCACCTGCCGGCGATTGCAAAGCATAAATACTCATAATAAATATACCTTTTTTTTATTCTCTAGTACAATCTAATCGATCTGATAGCAGCAATAGGTGTCAAGTGAACCTTTTCGGAAAACTGATTTCCTTTTGATTGCTCGTGAGTCTGAAACGGATCGAGGGTGATATTGGTTTGTTCGACTAAATTTTCCCTTTTTCGTACAACCGTACAAAAGCCTCGACGATGTGCGGGTCAAACTGCTTTCCGACTTCGTCTTTGATATACTCGATTGCCCTCTCTTTTTCCCATGCGGTTTTATACGGTCTTGCATTCACAAGGGCATCATACACGTCTACGACGGATACCATCCTGCCGCTAAGCGGTATATCTTCACCTTTGATCCCATAGGGATATCCGGTTCCGTCGTATTTTTCATGGTGAGAGAGCGCTATTTCAGCTTCAAGTGCAAACCGCTTGTCACTGTGCAAAATCGTTTTACCTCTTTCGGTGTGTATACGCATGATACGCATCTCTTCCTCATCGAGTTTTCCCGGCTTTTGCAGTATGCTGTCGGGAACCGCAATCTTGCCAATATCGTGCAAAATTGCCGCTCTGCTGTAGCGGATCGCTTCATCCTCGCTAAAACCGAGTTCCAACGCCAACAGCAGCGTCATATGTTCAATCCGTTTGATATGTTCTCCGGTTGTTTCGTCTTTGTATTCAGACGCAACCGCCAATATGTTGATCGTCTCTATATGGTCTTTTGAGAGGATATCGTAGAGATCTATGTTTTTAAAGGATGTGCAAATCTGAAGTGCCATAAGTCCCAATAAATCGGCAAAATACCCGTTCAATCTGAAATCTCCGAAGGCAAAAACAATAGCCATTGTCCCCTCAGAGTCTTTTATCGGTATGATAAACCTATCTTTTTCCAGAAAAAAGAGTTTGTGTTCTTCCCTGATTTTCTCAAGGATCTCTTTGATGACCGGTTCAATATTGCGTTTCTCTCCCGTTGTGCAGTATTTGCTGCAGTTGATACATACCTTGTATTCGCCCTGTTCATCCACGGGGAATACGGCAAAAGCATCCAACAGCCTTAGATTTGAGCTATCGACAAGCGAGATAAATTTCGTCAAAACTTCCAAAGTATGGTTAAAAAAGTTTTCAAATGAATCGATGGTAAAAATATTGACCGCCGACTTGGCCAAATACGAAAGCGCCTCTTTTTGCGTCTGAAGTTCGGTCAATCGGACATAGTCTTGTATCCCTGTTCGTATACACGTATAGAGCTTGGTTTGGGTTAGCTCCGTCTTTTCTTTGTAGTCATTGATGTCGAAATGATCGATAACAAACTTTTCAGGAGCCTGTCCCGGCTGTCCGGTACGCAAAATAATGCGGATCAGATTATTGTTGATCTCGTGACGGATAAAGGTGACAAGTTCGAGTCCCGCATCATCGGTTTCCATAACGACATCCAGCAAAACAAGGGCTATATCATTATGATTTTTTAGTATTTCTTTTGCCTCTTTTGCACTCATCGCATGGAAGAACTCTATCTCTTTTTGCGCGAATGCAAACCCCTTTAACGCAAGTTTGGTGACGTCATGAATAGACGCTTCATCATCTACGATGAGTACTTTCCACGTACCAAGCGTTTGCTTCTCGCTCGAAACATCCCGTTTTTTCAAAAATCCAGCCATACTCTAACTCTTTAATAATGTAATATAAAAGTGCACACCGCACCCTTTTTCACTCTCTACCCTCACAGAACCGCCGAATGAACCGGTGATCAGGTTATACACGATACTCAATCCAAGCCCGCTCCCGCCTCGCCCCCTTTTTGTCGTCACAAAAGGCTCAAAGACCTTATCTTTCACACTCTCATCGATACCTATGCCGTCATCGATGTATTCCATATCCAGACGATCCCCTTTATCGATAACTTTTATCATTATTTTACCGCTCTCTCTGCCTTCAAACGCATGTACAAGCGAATTTTGAATCAGGTTGGAGATTATTTGGGCAAAAGAGCCGGCGTAGCTGTTGACGATGATGTTTTCCGGACACTCCAGTTCGACGACGGCCACACTCTTTTTGAGCTGCGGTCTCAGCGTTCTAATGATCTCTTCCAAATATTGCTTAACGTCAAATTCCCGCTTTTGATCGCTCGTCTCATCTACCGATATTTGCTTGAACCCTCGGATAAGCCTTGCCGCATTTTCCAGATTCTGCAACAACAAGCTGCAAGCGTCAATCGAACTTTCCAAAAACTCTTTCAAATCCTCTTCGGTTAACTCTTCGGACTCAAATGAGTGCTTAATGCTCTTGCAGTTGTCCAGTATCATCGACGCGGATGTGATAGAGACGCCCAACGGCGTATTCACCTCATGAGCTACCCCCGCGACAAGCGATCCCAGAGACGCCATCTTCTCTTTTTGAATAATCTCCGCTTGCATCTCTTGGAGTTTGGCATAGCTCTCTTTTAGCTCTTTGTCTTTTTGTTTGATAAGCAAAAGAGCATGGTCGTAATTCTTATGGATGCGCTGACTTTGATCTACCGCCTGCTTTAAGATCGTCACTTGTCTTTGAAGCTCGACTACATCATCACTCATTCAAATTCCCAGATGCGGATACAAAATATCCAGCCCGCAGTTGAGATTTTCCAGATACTCTATGGCAGAGGGGACGTCGCCTTTTGAGATGATCGAGCCGTGCTGCGGCAGTATCGCTTCGATAGAGACGTTTTGGAGTTTTTCCACAAACCCTTTGCACGCAATATTCGAAGCGATATAGTCTTTATGAAAAATATCCAACCCTGAAATATGCCCTTCAAAATCATCCGTTACCAGTTTCCAATCCGAATCAATAGCCGCCCACACGTCACCGGAGAGTAAAAAGCCGCTTACGGGATCGTACGTGGCGAAAGCTCCCGGAAAATGCATGAAAGGGCACTCTATAAACTTCAAAGCACTGCTACCGTAAGGAAATTCCGTATCATCGGCAGCGTCAAATCGATCATAATCGCTTTTTCCATAATAGGGGAGAAGTACGTGCGTTCTGGGAGTAGAAACGATTTTTAGCGACGGATTGAAGTCCAACCAATCGACCATAGCCGCACATACGTCGGGGTCTTGATGACAAAGGACGAGGGCTTTCACATTTTTCGGGTCGATGATCTTGGATACCGCATCCTTGACCGATTCGAAATAAGCTCGATGACCCGGATCGACGAGTATAGCTGCATCCGCATCTTTTATAAGATATACATTGCTTCTAAACGCCGTATTCTCATTGATCCCTACCCACCAGACCGAATGTTCACCGCTTTCAAAAAGCTTTATAGGGGGAGTTGCTACCGTACCGTTGCTAAGACCCGACAATAAATTATTCACAGCCGTCCTTTCCATTAAATTGATGCCTGAAACCAATGCTACTAAAGAGTATATAGTATAATAAATCTCATTAATTTGAATGCATCAGGAAGAGGATCTTTTCATATTAAACAAGATCACCGCCGCAAATGCCATCAAACATCCAAACAGTGTCGAGATTGCCAACGTCTCGCCGTACACGACCCAACTCGACACGATAGCCCCCACGGGGACGATAAACATAAACACCCCCGTTCGGTGTGCCCCCACTTTCCCTGCCGAGATGAAATAAAGGGCGGTGCTAAACGTCCCCGGAATCACCCCGATAAAGAGGATCGTCCACCAGAACACCGCGTCATACGCCCCGAAATCAAAAGGACGGTGCGGCAGAGCAAAGAGCATATTGATAAACGTCGTAATCCCAAAAACGACCAAGGTATAAAACATCAGATGCGCACGATCCGCCGCTTTTTGTGAGACCACCGTCACCAGCGCCCACACAACCGCACATCCGAGGAAATAAGCACTATCGACATTCAAGAACGCAAACCCGTCAAACGGTACGCGAAGCAGTATCAACGCTCCGAAAATACCGATAGAGAGTGCGCCGATTTGGCGAATGGATACCTTGGTTCCCAAAAATGAGATGGAGAGGATATAGGTGATGATAGGAGCGAGCGACGTAACCATCGTCCCGCCATAACCCGCATCCCCGTGCGAAAGTCCCGCGAAAAAGAGATAATTAAAGAGAGATGTCAAAATCCCCGCGATCACCATATACATCAAACCTGCTCTATCGGTTTTGAGGGGTGTTTTCAAATACCAGATAATGGGAATGATGCTGATAAACGAGATCGCATAACGCCAAAAAGCGGCAACTTCGGCATTAGAGTGTTCCGCCGCCACTTTCCCCGCCGTCCACGCAAACCCCCAAAAGAGCATCGCGACGATCATCCATAGTACGTATTTAGTGGTGTTTTTAGACTCATTCATGTGTATAACTTTCAATATAACTAATCAAACACTCCACACAATCGAGATAGTCTTGAGCATCCCCCGATGCTTTTGCCGAGAGGATTGCCCCCTCTAATGTGGATGTCGTAAAAAGGGCGAGTTTAGCCGTATCACAAGAGCGTAATTCGCCGACACTAACCGCTTTATCGAAAATAATTTTGATACTTTGACGGAATTTTGCGTATATCTCTTTCATCGCTACATTAAAATCTTCATCGATATTGGACATCTCCTGAACGATGTTTGCGACCGGACATCCGCGACGAAAATCTCGTTGTTTGAGATCCCGCAAACCCTCAAAAAAATGCGCTAGATAATCACCCTCCCCTTTAGCTATTGCCAAATAACGGGTTCCGAACCGCTCCGCAATCTTCTCTTTTATTGCGGAGAGAGCCATCTCTTTTTTGTTGGGAAAAAAGTGGTACATTGACCCTTTATGTACCCCCGCATTGGCGAGTATATCGGCGAGTGCCGCACCTTGATAGCCGTGCGAATAGACCTCTTCATAGGTAGCGTCGATCAGTTTTTGTCTTGTATTTTGTTCCATATTGAAATTATAACACACTACTTGACTATTCGGTCAAATCGTTTTATAATGCCACTTGACCAAATAGTCAACATCATCCAAAAGGATTCTCATGCCACTCATTCAAACCATAGCACCCGAAGAAGCGACAGGTGAGTTAGCGAAACTCTACACCATCATCGAAACGATGCGCGGGAGTGTCGGCAACAATGCCAAAATGTTCAGCGTCTCTCCTGAGTTGTTGCGTCAGCAAATGGATTTCATCAAATTTTACATGAACCACCCTACTCTATCTATGCCGCTTCTCGCCGCAATCCGCATCATGGTTTCGAGTGGCGAAGAGTGCCAGTTTTGTATCGATTACAATACGGGGATGTTGATCAATATGGCGGGATGGAGCTTCGATCAGGTAGCAGAAATGCGAAACGATCCGAATGATGCAAATCTGCCTGAACGTGAAATAGCGATGCTCAACCTTGCGATTAAAGCGATACGTAACGCTCACGGTGTAAGTGTAAATGATCTCGATACGTTGCGGGAGATGGGATGGAGTGATAGTGATATTCTCGATGCGGTAAACCATGCAACGCGAATGTTGGCGACCGATATTATTTTTAATACGTTCAAGATAGAGAATAACGGATGAATCGCAGAGATGCACTCAAAATAGCGGCACTGTTTGCCGCGAGCGGTGTCATCGCCGATACGGTTCCGATCAAAAGTCAAAATAGCAAAAAACGGGCACTCCTCGTCATCGATGTCCAAAACGAATATTTTACGGGGCTTCTCCCCGTGACCTATCCGCACAACAGCACCTCCAATATCGTCACGGCGATCCAAGCGGCGAACAATGCGCATATCTCCATCGTCATGGTACAACATACATCAAAGGCGAAAGCGTTTGTAAAAGGGACACACGGATGGGAATTACACGAGAGTGTGAAAAATGCCAAAACGGCGCACACGATCGAAAAAACAATGGCAAGTTCGTTCGTCGGTACTGATTTGGAAGAGTGGCTTCGTAAAAACGACATAGACACCGTCGTTATCAGCGGCTATATGACCCAACACTGCTGTGATACGACAGCGCGGTACGCACATCATTTAGGTTTCAACGTCGAGTTTTTATCGGATGCGACGGGAACACTCGCATTTGAGAACAAAGCGGGTAAGGCTACGGCTGAAGAGTTGCACCGAGCCACCCTTGTGGAGCAGGCTTTTCGATTTAGCAACATTATGAGTACGCGAGAGTGGATTGAGGCGATAAGGGTTTAACCTACTGAGTCAATTATTTAGATTCTATTTTTCTTAGAATTAAAATTGAAAATCTTCTTATCGTTCTAAAATATATCCCTATTTTGACAAAAACAGCGAAGAGGGATATAATTTACAAAAATACAAAGGGGTCTAAATGGCAAAGCAATCGATTGCACACGTACGCGGTATCCGTTTAGATACCCGACATATCCGAAAAACAAAAGAGCCGTTGTTACATTTGCGACAAATCATCAACCGTAATATCGAGCGACACTACTCTCTTACGGATATTACCAAAGCTTTTGAGGGAGAGGATTATCACGAAAAAAATGAAGATCAAAAGCTGATACTTGACCGTTTTTTCGCAGAAGCCGACGAAAGTGATTTGAGTGAACTACTTGCCACTTCGCAGTTAGATAAACAAAGTATCGCGAATCTCTATCGAACTTCTTCACACTCAAAGAATCCTTTAGATACCCGTTGGGATACTGTCTTGGAGATCACGATAGAGCGTCAACCGAAAAAATTTGCGGTCAAAAGAACAAAGGCTGCTGATTTAATCGCAAAGAGACGATCCGTTGCATGACTTTCACATTCAGCAACGATTGCTTCATGCAGCGTTAGCGTTGCTGGATGAAAAAAATATCACTGCTTTCGCCTTTGGCGGAGGGACGGCTTTAAGCGCTTTTTACTGGCATCATCGTTATTCGACCGATATCGATATATTCCTCTATCCTGACGGCTCATCTGATCGGCTGGATAAGCTGCGCCGCGATTGGTCAGATACAATAGAATCCATCTTCTCTTCTATAGGGTACAGCGGTGTAATGCGTGCTCCAGGCTATTATCTCGAATTCACTATCGACGATCAAAGCAAAATCCAGTTTTTTGATGTCAATCCCTATACACAAACTCCCTATACTATGGAGCATCTTTGGGGACATACCCTTAATATTGAAACCCCCGCTGAAATCATCGCTAAAAAAATTCATTATCGAGGAAGCAAGGGGCATCCAAGAGATATTTTCGATATTGCCGTAGCCGTCCATCACGACCCGACCCTTTTTTCAGACTTAACTTCGCTAGGAAGAATCAACGAAGATGATTTAAATATTTTCTATGCCACGCTCTCTAATATTTGCTATGATGAAGAAAAAACACAAGCGTACCATCGAGATATCAGTGCAATGACTCCAAATCATGAATATCGAGTACTATCTTTAGGGGCACCTGAATATCTGCTTGATTTTGTCGGAACGTTGTTATCATTACGGGAGACGAAATTAGAGAACGATGAATTGAGAATTGCAGAAGAATGCTGCTATGAAGATATGGTTGAAAAGATCTCTGAACACAACCTCTTATAACTTTATGATTTTTAGACACGCCACCTACAACGACATTCCCACCCTAACCTCTCTCCTAAACCGCTCATATCGCGGTGATAGCTCCCGCACGGGATGGACGACCGAGGCGGATCTCCTCAGCGGTAAACGAATCGATGAAACAGGGATACTCAAACTGCTAAATGATCCCGATTCTCTGATCCTGATCGCCCAATCTGAGGAGTCGATCCTCGCTACCATCCATGCTCATCATGAAACCGAAAACGTCCATTTCGGATTGTTTGCGGTTGAGCCTTCGCTTCAAGGCGGGGGGATCGGTAAAGAGCTGTTAGCCTATGCCGAATCCGAAGCGATCCGTAAATGGGGAGTTACTAGCGCGATTATGGAGGTCATCACCCACCGTATAGAGTTAATCGAGTATTATGAGCGCAGAGGGTATGTGAGGAGTGGAAAGAGGATTGCATTTCCTAAATCCGATTTATGGGATCAAAAAGTCGATTCGCTTGAATTGTCCGAACTGAGTAAAAGATTAGATACAATCTCCTAAAATAGTTGCAGGAATTTTCTATGGCACTCGATCTCTCCGATACCCTCGTCGTCGGTATCACCGCAACAGCATTGTTCGATCTCTCGGAAGAAGATCGAGTCTTCAAAGAACAGTACCAAAATGATCCCGACAGCGCAATCGAAGTCTACCGTCACTACATGTCGGAACGGGAAAATATTCCACTAAAAGCAGGAACGGGATTTCATCTCGTCAAAGCACTCCTTGAACTCAACCGCTACCGAAAATCGGGAGATACCCCACTCGTCGAAGTGGTAATTATGTCACGCAACAGTCCGGAAACAGGTTTACGGGTACTCCATACCGTAAGAGAGATGAACCTGCCTATCTCACGTTCAGCATTTACGGCAGGGGAAACCGTTGTCGATTATCTCGATGCGTTCGATGTCGATCTCTTCCTCACGACCGACATAGCTGACGCTCAGCAGGTGATCGACAGCCGAACGTGCGCCGCCGCTGTCGTCAAAGCACCGCCTAAACAAATGGGTTCCATCCCCGAAGGTCAAGTACGCATTGCTTTCGACGGAGATGCGGTATTGTTTGATGAAAGCAGTGAACTCCTCTACAAACAACACGGTATCGAAGCGTTTCATGCCGCCGAAGATGCGGCGCAGAATACTCCATTGGGAGAAGGCCCTTACGCAACGCTGCTCAAAAAACTCTCACGATTGCAAGACCGCCTCCCTATTCGCGTCGAATACTCCCCTATTCGTATTGCCATCGTCACCGCGCGCAATTCTCCTGCGGAAATGAGGGTCATCAAAACATTGCGTGAATGGGGTGTCTATGTGGATGAAGCATTTTTTCTCGGCGGAGTAGAAAAGAGCCGTGTACTCAAAGCGTTCAAGCCCCATATCTTTTTTGACGATCAGGATGTCCATCTCGACAGTGCATCACACGATGTCCCCTCAGGCAAAGTCCCCTATCACAGCGATTCATTACTCAATACATAATAACGTGAAAGGCTCCCCTATGACCGCATCCAATTTCTCCCTCCCCGACTACCTCCGCCGCATCGGCTACAGCGGTGAAACCCGTCCCGACCTCGCAACCCTCACGGCTCTTATGAGCGCACAGCTCCAATCGGTTCCGTTTGAGAACACCGAGGTACAGGCGGGGAGAATCCCCTCGATGGTGCCTGAAGAGATCACGACTAAAATCGTTACTCACGGGCGCGGAGGATACTGCTACGAAGTCAACGGTCTGTTTGCTATGGCACTCACGGCGATCGGGTTCGAGTGGTATTTTGCGGGGGCGCGTCCGATGTTCTACCCCTCTCGTCGTCCTAAAACCCATCTCGTCGTCATCGTCACCATCGATGGAGAGCATTATCTCTGTGATACGGGATTTGGCGGATACGGTCTGCGTCAACCGATTCACATTCAAGACGGAGAAATAGCCGAACAAAACGGAGATCGCTTCCGCTTGGAACTGAGCAATAATGAATATGTTTTAAGTTCTTTGGTTAATGACGAGTGGGCACCTCAATACGGGTTTTCTCTCGCCGCTCAGGAGTGGATCGAGTTTAGCCTCGCCAACTATTTCAACGCGACGCACCCGGATACTATCTTCACCCAAAAGAAGCTTGCCGTTATCCAAACACCCAACGGACGCAAAATTCTCCTCAACGATACGCTCAAAATTATCGAAAACGGTTCCACAGATGAGACCATAGTGGATTACGCAAAAGCCGCGAATGAGCATTTCGGATTAACCTGATATTCGCCACGAAATATGTTATACTCTAATATTAATTGATCTAAAAGGCTCATAGGGATGCCTCAAAAAACGTGTTTGGCGCAGTTTGATTCTCCGATTGTTTTGATACAACCGCTACAGTATCCCAATGTCGGTCTTGTTACGCAAGATAACACTATTTATATGTACAATCTCTCCAGCAAAGAGTCAACCCGAATCTTTCGTCCGAATATCCCCGAACATGATACCCTCTACTGCGCGTTTGACCCTCAACACGATCGTCTCCTCTTTGGAAGCGATAAGGCACATTCTCTCAATCTGATAGATTTGAATGAGAAAAAAGTGCTTATGCAGTTTGATCTTGACCAGCAGTCCCCCACGATTATCTCTTTCTCACCTGATGGTCTTTATTGCGTCTGCGGAACCGATCAGGGGAGAGTATTGATGTGGCGAAGTGATTCCAGTACACTGATTGCCAGACTCCACTCTTTTCCCGAGTACAGTGCTATGTATTCGAAACCCAAAACAAATTATGTCTCGGCCTTAACGTTTGAGGGGATGACGTTAGCCTCATCGGGATACGGCGGAAGTATCGTCGTGACCGACTATCGCACTCAGAATGTTATGAAACGCTTTACTCCCGGATATTTAAAAAATACGGCGCTACTGCTTTATAACAGTTCAGTAATTGTGGGGAATCAGGAAGGAACACTGATTAAGATCGACCGAAACGGACTCCTCCCTAACCAACGCCTCGGCACATCCCATAAAAACATCCGATATGTGCGCCGAATAGGACCTGAACCCTTTATCATCGTCGCTTCCGATTTACCCTATATAACCCTTATCAACGGCGATACGTTTAAAGTGATTCAAGAACGGTACCGAGAACTCAAATCTCCCCTCACTTCGTTGTGCGTTATGAATGATTATCTCTTGAGCGGAAATAAAAACAAAGAGTTGTTGAAATTCGATCTTCAGCCGTTTGATCACCTTGAAGAGTTGATTAGAGCCAAAAGGTATGCCGCAGCCTATCTTTGTTGCGCCAATGAACCGTTATTGATTCACAGTGATCTTTACCAAGTGCTTGAGCGAATTTATGCCGAACACATGAAAAAAGCAAAAGAGTTCTTAAATAAAAAAATGACCGAAGAGGCCAAACGTGTTTTAGAACCGTTCAACGCCGCAAAAACAAAAGAGATCGCGGAGCTGTTTAAGGCCTACTCTTTTATGGATCGTTTTATCCTCCTTTTTCAGCAAAAAAAGTTATCGGCGTTCTACGGCCATGCGGAGCAGTACCCTCTTTTGCAAGAGACGACCCTTTATGCTCAAGTGGAAAAACTTTGGGCAGAAAAATTTTCAAAAGCTCAAAAGCTGATGTTTCTCAATAAAATGAAAGAGATCCAAGAGGAGCTCCATCTCTTCTCTTCCGTCAGTTCTAAACGCCCTTTTATCCTGTTACTCCTGCAAAATTCGTCTATCCTCATAAGCTATTCCAAAGCGATTCAGACAAAAAACTACTTTCAGCTCAAAACTATTACTCAAAATTATCCTCTGCTTCGAAAATTCCCCTCCTATCTTAACCTTATCAAAAATACCGGAGAGATTGTCACTGCTGTCGCCAGAGCTTTAAATGAACGCTCATTGGAAGAGGCTGAATTGCTTTTAAACGAATTAAAAGAGATGGTTCACTACGAATCCGAATATACCCAACTCAAAAAACTTTTTACCTTGGCAAAAAATCTAAACCATGCTATTTCAAATGAGCACTGGCGTTCGGCTTATCGACTCATCGATTCCCATCCTGAACTCTTAATACTTCCATGGGGAGAAGAGCTTAACGTAAGGTGGAATGAAAAGCTCTCCCAAGCAGAACACTATGCGATCAAAGGGAATATCACCTTTATCAAAAAAGAGTTCTCAGGCCTTATAACTCTTCCGCAGCGTCAAGGACGACTGGGCGATATTTTGCGAATGGCCTATCATGTCCAGCTAAAAAGACTCCTCAAAATAGATCCGGAAGCTTTTTCTTCGGGAGTTTTCACCTATTGTGATCTGTTCGGTATCGATACGGAACTGCGTAATTTACTCAAAAAAGCGCAGCGTAAGAGCATTACCCCCGATCTGACACAAGTACACCTCATGCCTAAAAACAGAGATCATTGGGTCTCACACCTCAGTGTACTTCCGAGTAAAATTGCCTAATCTCAAAACCGATTAGATTTTTTCGCCGTTTTTCTTCGCTTGCGTATTGGATGAGCTTAACATTTGCTCCAAAAATCCAATCTCTGCCAACCCTGTTGTTTGTTCATCATTGCGTGCGGCTTGAATATTTTTGAGGATATCGCTGCTCATCAAGGAGGTATTCTGAGCCGGTTTGTTCTGCTCTTCGGTTTTTTGCGCTTCCATCAGCTCTTCAAGTAGCTGTTTTTTAAAATCGCTCACCATCTGGTTGATATCCATCGGTTTATCGGGATTCTCCGCTTTTTCTTTGAGAAGTTTTTGACGGTACTCTTCAACCAGCGCTTCAATCTTCTCTTCATTCAACTCTTTGAGAAAAACAGCGGCACCTTTCGTCAGAAGATCATCTTTGAACTTTCCGAGTTCACCATCTTCGGCATTCACTTCATCACGGCTTTTGTACTCTTCGGCGTGATAAAACTGCGCAATCAACGCCATATAATCTTGGTTGACGCTCTCATCTTTGGTAACGTCAGACACGCCGCCCAAAGATAAGCTGGAAACAGAGGCTACGTTCATAATAATCTCCTGCTAACTAAGTAATACTTTTGACAAGCAAAAATCGTTCTCTAAAAATTTTATAGAAGTAGACTCTAAGCTCCAATCGGTAAAATGGCAGCCAATAGGGACAAAAGGGTATGGATGCAAAAAATCAGTATTAACGGCCGAGAGTACGGCTCGATAGAGATGCCCCAGACCAAAGCGGCACTCAGAGTGTATGAGAGTGTTACCAAAGCCTTTGCCTCCAGACGACCGATCAAAATAACCCTCCTATTTTCCCCTTCCAAACTCAGAGCGTTGAGCTATTATCAAAAAGGGGGATCACGTCAGGAGCTCGAAGATTTGGAGCTCTATATCGAGCTGGGGAAAATACTCCGATTCAACACCGAAGATGCCCTCAAACTCAAAAACAGTATCGAACTCACCAATGACATTGCCCACAACCATTTCAATATCGCCAAACGCCTTACCCTCGTTAATAAAGAGAAGAGAAGTTCTGCTACCGACACCTACTTGTTCTGGGATATTGAAAACTTTTCCAATATCGGCCCGATTTTTAACGACCTGATCGACAAATACGAGATCCCCGATCACCATATCTACATCGCCGCCAACCCCGATTCACTCTATCTCTTTAAAGATGAATGGGAAGCCAATCTCTACGATTACGGTAAAACCCTCAAATCGTTCAACTTTACCAAATGCGACCACGGTAAAAATGTGGCGGACGGGGTTTTATTGGATAACTTCAAGCAACTGCACCTCAGAAATGCCGATGTCTACGTCATGACGTTTGATAGAGAGCTAAAAGGGCTTTTTATCGATTCGTGTGATCGCAGTAACAACCTTTTTATGATGGAATAATGTGAAGCAATTTACCTCTGAACCTCTTAGTACTATCCTCGCATGGGCTCACGAAGCTCTCACAAAATCCAATACGATCACTTTCGAAGTGCTCAACCCTGATCTCGGGCGGGGACGCTATGCAGGAGAGATCCTCTCCTACGGCGGAACCGACTATCTCTACCGCAGTTACAAGGCATGGAGCGATTTGGGGGAACTGCTGTTTTGTCGGATGCTCACCCCGAAGTCGCTCTCGGAATACACGGTGCAAATCACCTACGAAAAACTCGACCTCAGCGACTCCTTCCACCATTCTGAGGAGAAAGAGGAGAAGTACGGCACGACGTCTTGTTTTGCAGCCATCCATAAGAACGAAGAGCCCGCATTTTTGAGTCCCTATCTGCGGGCACTTCACAGTGTCAAAGTGGGAGAGCGAAAACGGATACTCAATCTCGGGATCAATACGGGGGATGAGTTTGACCTCATCCGAACCCTTGTACCTCGTGATGAATATCTGAATATTGAACTTGTCGGGATTGACCACTCGCAGAGTGCGATTTCGGTGGCTCAAGAGCGATTTAGTGAAGGGAATGCCGTTTTTTATGCCCACGACATCAACGATCTCGCCTCACTGAATCTGGGACGATATGACCTCATCATTACGATCGGAACCCTCCAAAGCAGCGGCTTAGAGTTTAAACCCCTCTTTGCATCACTGGTACAAGAGTATCTCACCCCCGATGGAGCAATGATTTTGGGATTCCCGAATTGTCGCTGGATGAGCGGAGAGATGATCTATGGAGCCAAAGCACCGAACTACCCCTATTCGGAGATGTCCATCCTCATCAAAGATATCTACTACTGCAAAAAATATTTACAGCAAAAGAAGTTTAGAGCAACGGTAACGGGAAAAGATTATCTTTTCCTCACGGCGACAAAAATCGGACTATGAAACAGTTTATCCTTTTTGACAATGACGGGGTACTCGTCGAAACGGAACTCTGGTATTTTCGTGCCAATGAGAAGGCGATGAAAGAGCTGGGGGTCACACTGGAACTGGAGTATTATCTGGAGCTGATGAAACACGGGGGGAACTGGTGGGAACTCGCACAGGAGAAGGGTGTGACAGTAGAAGAGATCAACCGCGCCCGAGAGCGCCGAAGCCGCTATTATCAGCACTATCTTCGCAGTGAAAATATCTTTATCGATGGAGTCGAAGAGGTACTTTCCGAACTTTCAAACGATTACCGGATGGGGATCGTCACCACCTCCCGACGGGTCGATTTCGAGCTGATTCATCATGAAAAAAAGCTCACCCGATATATGGATTTTATCCTCTGCGAAGAGGATTATCCGAGGGCAAAACCCCATCCCGATCCCTATCTCAAAGGGTTAGAATGCTTTGGTGCCCAAGCACATGAAGCGATCGTCGTCGAAGATTCACAGAGGGGACTTACTGCGGCGGTGAGTGCCGGAATCGAATGTGCTGTCGTCAAAAACGATTTTACGGCAAGTCATGATTTCAGTGCGGCAACGTATCGAATCGATTCCTTGAAAAATCTGAAAGCGTTGCTCAACCGTTAATCTTCAGGCAATCCTTTGTCCCATACGTCATGTTTACTGTGTTCTTTGTGGTCAAATTTTTCATTTTTAAGATGATAGGCCGCTTTATCTTCGGTTACACAAAAGAGTTCATAGATCATAAGGTGCGGATTATGTTTGACGACGACATCTAAAATATCCAATCCGTTTGCATAGCGTTGTATTTCGGCAATAGCATCAATATCTTTAGAGACGATTTTAACGACTAAATCACCCTTATAGCCTGCATACGTATTGATATCCTCAATATTATAATCCAACGCAAATCTAATGATCTTTTTTCGCTCTGATTGCATCGTATTCCCTCTTTCTGTACTCTAACAATTTAAGCCCATATTAGCACATCCCTATTTTAAATCCGTTTATAACGACTTCAATGACGGTGATTCGCCGCATTTACACGAACATGCTACAATATCCCCTTCATGCAAAAAGGAGAAAAATGGGACGCATCCTCTTTTTATTTATTCTTTTCTTCTCCATTGAGCTCTTTGGGCGCAGCGACGTAGAAGCCATTAATCTCTCCTTGCAATCACTCCAAAGTGAAGAATCCCTTCTCGATACGGCGGTATTGGATAATACTCTCGATCGCTATAGGGGAACGATCTCTCCCCTGTATAAACGCTACCAAGTAACGACAGAAGAGTTAGGGCGTGTCAAAGCGAAATTTGCAGATGCGGGAATCCCCCTTTTTTTTGCCCTTATCCCCTATGCAGAGTCTAAATTCAACCCTACATCCCATGGGTACGGTACGGCAGGATTATGGCAATTTACTAAACAAAGTGGTCGTAATTTCGGCTTGAGCGTCAAAAAAGGGAACGATGAACGTCTCGATCCAGATCGTTCCACGGATGCGGCAATACGGTACATACAATATCTAAAAAAAGAGTTTGGAAGCTGGTATTTGGCTGATTTCGCGTATGCGATGGGAGAGGGGACACTTCGTCGACTGATTCAAAAAAACGGCAGTAAAAAAATGTCTGTTTTGCTCAAAGATCCCCATTTTCCTTCAGGAACCAAAGCCCATTTTGCCAAAACACTTCTCTTAGATGCAAAAATTCATTATTCAAATGACGATACGGAACAAAACTAAACTCTCCCGCTCAAGGGAGGGAGAAGTGCATATATCTTAGAAACGGTATCCGATTTTTACCTGTGCACGGTAGTTATCGAGATCTTCTTTTTGATTGGGAGTCAATTCAGCTTTTTGTGTCCACTGCCACCGTATATCGGCACCGGTATAGATCTCTTTGCTAATGTTGTATTTTAAACCGGTTCCTGCTTGCAGGGTAAATACCGTGTCACTTTTAGCAGCATCTGAAAAGATAACTCCGAAACCGGGACCGAATCCCCATTCCACACCGTTATTTAAGGTAATGAGATAATACGGGTTAAATTCAAGATTGGTCATCTCCAGCCCGTCACTGTCAAAACGGTTCAGCATAATTTGCTGTCTGAGGTTATCCCATGGGAGGGTAAAAACAGGGCAATCCAATGAGATTTCGATCCCTGCGGTAGAACCTGCCGCATTCACATTTTTGAGATTCATATACCCCGCAGATAATCCCACTTGAATATTCGGACAAAAGTTCTTGTCCAAAATCGGAAGGGCTTTAAACTCTTTTGCATTTGCGGAAGACCCCAGCAATACACATGCTAAAAGTGCAGCTTTAGTACACGTTAAAAATTTCATTCCTACTCCTATACCTAATGATGATGAAAAGAGTATAGCGGAAAATATTGAACTTTGTGATAAAAGTGTGATGAGAGAGGGGATATCCCCGAAGGGAAATGTTAACCGATATTCGTATAAACGGCTTGGACGTCATCGTCCTCTTCGAGTTTATCGATCAGTTTTTCGATATCGGACATTTGCTCATCGCTGAACTCTACCGGAGAGTTTGCGATACGCTCTAACGCGGCACTATCAGGTGTAATACCCATTTTTTCCAATTCAGCAGACAGTGCTCCGAATGCGGTATATTCACCGTAAACACTCACTTCACCCTCTTCTTCTTCGATACTCTCAAGTCCCGCATCGATGAGTGCGAATTCAAGCTCTTCGAGATCCATAGCAGGTTTTGGAAATCGGAACACCGCTTTACGGCTAAACATAAATTCGAGTGAACCGTTATTAAGAGTTTCCCCTTTGGCACGACCGAAAATCGTACGAACATTGGAAATAGTTCGTGCATTATTATCGGTAGCACACTCTACGAAAAAGAGAACGCCGTGAGGCCCTTTCCCCTCGATATTCATCTCCGCCAATGAAATAGCGTCTTTACCGGAAGCCCGTTTGATCGCCGCATCAATATTGTCTTTTGGCATATTTTGCGCTTTAGCCGTCAAAATCGCACTGCGGAGTTTCGGGTTCATATCGGGATCTTCCCCACCCTCTTTTGCCGCCATCGTGATGATTTTGCCCAGTTTTGGGAATACTCTCGACATATTCCCCCAGCGCTTCATTTTTGCCGCTTTACGATATTCAAACGCTCTTCCCATACGGTATGCTCCCTCGAATTGAGTTAAAAAATTGTGAAATTATAGCCGTTTTAAGGGATTTAGACAACTCATTTTCCTCTGTACTGCGATGTTTATCTGAAATTATGCTATCCTATAAGAATAATACATACAAATTCATACAGGAACAGAGGTGGGTATGTCAGCCCCAAAAGATATTTCTTCTCCCTTTACACGAAATCTTTGGCAGACGGCTGCCATTTTGATATTTTTTATTCTCTCTTTCTTTATCTATGTTGCCGCCGAAAAACGGATCGATCGTGCCAATGAGGCGCGATTGCTCTCTTTTCTCCTAGCCGATGAGCTTCGCCAATCATCCGATGATCTTACCCGTATGATTCGCACCTATGCCGCCACCGGAAACCCCCTCTACAAAAAACATTATGAAGAGATACTCGATATCCGAAACGGAAAAAAGCCCCGCCCCCTTGATTATCAAAATATTTACTGGGATTTGGTAGGATTGGATAACATCCGCCCCCGAGCCTCTAGCAATCACTCACTTCCCCTTATAGAGATGATGCGCCAAGCAGGATTTACCGAAGCCGAATTTGCCAAACTCTCCGAAGCTAAAAACAACTCTGATACCCTCACGCAAACCGAATTCAGAGCTATGAATCTTATTGAATCCAATCTCTCCGAAAAAGCCTTTGCACTCCTCCATGATGAGGCGTATCATCAGGCAAAACTCTCCATTATGTCTCCGATCGGTGAATTTTACGATCTAATGAATTCTCGTACCTCAGCAGCGGTTCATTCGGCTGAAACGACCGCTTTCATTTTACGAATTATTTTTATACTGATAGGGATTTTTTTATTATTCATGCTT
>Ga0208246_1000079_pt1 | contig 101471 bp, 76 predicted proteins | sample RifOxyD2_FD_184039 | JGI IMG/M metagenome (GOLD analysis project Ga0208246, IMG submission 184039) | Soil microbial communities from Rifle, Colorado - Rifle Oxygen_injection D2 (SPAdes) | ecosystem: Environmental > Terrestrial > Deep subsurface > Rock core/Sediment | place: Rifle, Colorado... | reverse complement strand
GGAAACCGTTCGGTTTCCCTCCCCCCTTCCGACCCCTCCCTTCCCTCCGCGCGTTGTTCGGCTCTGGCTCGCAGGGTGCCGACTTTTCATGCCTGTTATGAGAGTGAACCGTCAATTGCACTTCGGAGATCTTTCCTCCAAGCTACTTCCGTGCGTCGATTGCTGATTGCTTCTTTTCTCGTGCTCGTACCCTTCGCGGCCTTCGCGCAGGATGCCCTCTCGCGACGCGATGGGTTTCTCCTTCTGTGGGACTCTATCGATCGCTTGGCCGAAGAGACAAAAGAGACTTTTGAAGACGTGGATGCGAGTAGTCTCGGTGCGCGGGAAATCGGCTATGCGTTGGTTCGGGGGATTCTCGACGATACGTCCGGGCTCTTCCGCCCGGAGGAACCTCTGCTCAAGGAGGATGCGCTTCTGTGGCTCTTTCGCACGCGGAACATCGATGATCTCGATCAGCTCACGCTGGAGAATATGCCGGCACTCCTCGGGCGATATCCCATCACACAGAATGACGCGAGCATGCGGCAGCCCCTCGGCAATCGTGAGGCGCTCATCACCCTCATGCGCGCTCTCGATACGATGCTGAGCACGGAGGTGCACGAGGTGAGTCTGTACGCGGAGGATTTCCACGGAAAGGGCACGGCGTTCGGCGAGAGCTTCGATATGCATGCTCTCACTGCCGCGCATCGTACGTTTCCCCATAACACGCTCGTGAAAGTCACGAACGAGGCGAACGGGAAGAGCGTCGTGGTGCGGATCAACGATCGCGGTCCCTACGTAGAGGGGCGGGACATGGATTTGAGTCTGGCAGCCTTCACGACGATCGAGGAGCGCAGCCGCGGCATACTCCGCGCGACATTCGAACGCATCGGGGACGCGAGTATCGTCGACAGTTGTTCTCTGGAGAAAGTTCTCTATCAACAGCGCATCATGAGAGACGTGCGTTTGCGGCGCGGCGTCCCGCGCACGGCTGAATTGGGCAAGCCCCTTGTCCTCATGGCCAATCGCGCTTTCGTCGTGCGAGGGATCGTCTATCCCAACGGGGTGAGCAAACGCGTGCAGGATTGGGTGCTCCCCGGCGAACAATTCACCTTCACGCCCGCGGAAGTCGGGCGCTACGTCTTCACGTTTGGGGCAACCGAAGGCGGGCGGCGCGAGATGGTGATGGAGGTGACGGGATGCGGGACGGTAGGGAAATGACCGCATGAAATGGGCCTACCCGAAAGGAGTGTTTTCTGCTACAATAAGAGGATTCTCATACCCACAACTCTCCCTCCGTGGTCGCATTCCTGAGATTCTTCTTCTGGCCGGTTCTATGGCTCACGGTCATCGTGACGACGACTTTGTGGAAGGCGCAGTTCTGGGGAACGGCATGGAGGTGGTTCATCGATGCGCCGCTCAACAACACCCTGCTCATCGTCACGGTGTACTTCTGCTGGAGACTGTTCGTGTACTACGGACGGTATCTCTATCAGCACTTCAAGGCCCCTTCACTGGTGGCGCTCAGGGTCATTCTCCCGCGCAACGACAGCAAGGGCGATCAGGAGAAGCGGACGGAGAAGGATTTCAAGGAGAAGGTGGCGGTCATGGAGCAGCTCTACCGCGCGCTGTGGGAAGTTCGCAGTCTCAATTTTTGGCAGATGATCCACTTCTGGGTTTTCCGGTACATCATCTTGAGTTTCGAGATGTACATCGAGAAGGGGCAGCTGACGTTCTATGTCGTCACGCAGCCGAGCCTCGCGTCCATCGCCGAGAAGCAGATCACTGCGTTCTATCCCGAAGCGGAAGTCTATCCGTCCAAAACGCCCGTCATCTGGCCCAAGGGCTCCAAGCTCGTCGGGTACACGATGGCCTTCAAGAAGAAGTTCATGTATCCGCTCCGGTTCTACGAGCAGATGCAGGACGATCCCTTGAACGGCATCGCGAACGTTCTGAGCAAGATGGAGGAAGCAGATACCGCTGCGATCCAACTCACGCTTACGCCGTCCTTCTCGGGCAAGTGGGGCAAGAAGGCGGAACGTTTCGCGACCATGCAATTCAAGGGGAAGAAAGATTCGTGGATCTCGCACATCCCCATCCTCTCCACGCTCGTTTCCATCTTCAGCGGGGTGGCGACGGGAGCCGACGGCAAGACGTTCGCGCCGGGTGCATCCAGCGGGGATCAGTACGTCCGCATGATCCAGCCGCAGGAGGAACTCTTCAAGCGCATGGGGGAGAAGGCGGGCATGAGCTTCTACCACGGATCCATCCGCATCCTCGCCTCCGCGAAGACGTATCAGCGCGCCATCGAGATGACGGACAACATGCAGGTTGCGTTCAACTCATTCAAAGACCTCTACGGCAATTATTTTGTGAACAATCGCATGTTCGTGGACTTCTTCCCGCTTGCGTGGAACGCTCCTCTGATTCATTACCTGTGGAAGCGGCGCATCAACGGGTTCTTCGCGCCGGAGTGCCTGCTCGTCGAGAAGGAGCTCGCGGGTCTGTACCACTTCCCGGACAGTCGCTACAACAAGATGCCGATCATCCAGTGGACCACATTTAAGGCGCTCCCGCCGCCGCCGAATGCTCCGAAGGAGGGGATTACGCTTGGCGAGAACATCTTCCGCGGGGCGAAGACGCCCATCCGCTTCCTCCCGAAGGATCGCACCCGCCACCAGTACATCATCGGTAAGTCCGGCTCGGGAAAATCCGCACTCCTCTCGTGGATGTCCCGCCAGGACATCGCGAACGGGGACGGCGTGTGCATCGTGGATCCGCACGGCGATCTCATCGAGGACGCGCTCGCGCACGTGCCCAAGGAGCGGGCGAAGGATATCGTCCTCTTCGACCCGGCGGATTCCGAGCGGCCCATGGGCTTAAACCTTCTCGAAGCCAAGACCGACGAAGAGAAGGATCGTGCCTCCATCGATGCGATGGAGATCTTCATCAAGCTCTTCGGCAACGAGATCTTCGGCCCGCGCATCCAGCACTACTTCCGCAACGGCTGTCTCACGCTCATGGATGATGAGGAGGAGGGTGCCACGCTCATCGACGTGCCGCGATTGTTCGTGGACGAGGAGTTCAACCGCTACAAGGTGGCGAAGTGCCGCAACTCCGTCGTGCGGAGCTTCTGGGAACACGAGTACCAGAAGACCGGTGCGCGCGAGAAGGAGGAGATGATCCCGTACTTCTCCGCGAAGTTCGGCCCCTTCGTCACGAACACGACGATGCGCAACATCATCGGTCAGCCCAAGAGCGGATTCAATATCCGCGAGATCATGGACAGCGGCAAAGTGCTCCTCGTGAACTTGAGCAAAGGCAAGATCGGCGACACGAATGCACAGCTGTTGGGCTTGATCTTCGTGAACAAGGTGAACATGGCGGCGCTCTCCCGTGCGGATATTCCACAGGATCAGCGTCGGAGGTTCTACCTCTACGTCGACGAATTTCAGAACTTCATCACGGACGCGTTCGTCACCATTCTCTCCGAGGCACGCAAGTACGAGCTCGCGCTCATCATGGCGCATCAGTACATCGGACAGCTCGTGGGCAAGACTTCGGCGTACGGCGAGTCCTCGACGCAGATGCGCGACGCCGTCTTCGGCAACGTCGGCACGATCATGAGCTTCAAGATCGGCGCGGAGGATGCCGAGTACATGGCCAAGGAATTCGCGCCGGTGCTCACTGAGCAGGATGTCATCGGGATTCCGAACTTCAATTGCTACAGTAAGCTGAACATCAGCAACGTTCCCTCGCGCCCCTTCAACATGGCGACGTTCTACGACGAGTCCCAAAGGAACGAGAAGCTCGCCGGACTCATCAAGGAGTACAGCCGGATGAAGTACGGACGCAAGAAAGCGTTCGTGGACCAAGAGATTGAGGATCGCATCGGGATCACCAGATAGGATTAGGATTAGGGTTAGGATGAGGGGTGTTGCAACAGAACATCAAAACGATTTCCCTAACCCTAACCCTAACCCTAACCCTAACCCTAACCCTAGTCCTCTTCCTGCTCCCCCTGTACAATCCCTCCCGTATGCCATCCTTCTCCCAGATCAAAGACATGTTCCGCCTCCAGCGCGAGGCGAAGAAAGTGCGCAAGGAACTCAAGAAAATCCACGTCGAGGCGGAAGCCCGCGGCGTGAAAGTCGTCGTCTCCGCGGAGATGGACGTGGTCTCGATCGAGATCGCCCCTGATGTTTCGCGCGAATCCATCGCCGCGAATCTCCTGGATGCTTTGAATCGTGCCCTGAAGAAGGCGCAGATCGTCGCTTCCGAACGCATGCAGGGGGTGATGGGGGAGATGGGATTCCCGACGGAGTCGAAGATCAAGGGGGGAGTGTGAGAGAGCTCGCTCTATTATCTTCTGTGATGGCATCATTCCCTCTCCCGACGGGAGAGGGTTAGGGAGAGGGGGTCCGGTTGTCTGATATGCTTCCACCGTGCTTCGCAATACTGCTCGCACAACACGGCGACCGAAGGTGCGCTTTGCCTGCAGTCTTCGCAAAGATCAGACGCCGGGAGAGAAAGTACTGTGGAAGAGACTGCGTTCAAAGCGTTTCTATGGATGCAAATTCCGACGTCAGGTTCCATTCGGTCCATACGTTGTAGATTTTCTTTGTGTTGAGAGAAAGCTGATCATTGAAATTGATGGTGACTCTCATTATGAACTGGGTGTTCAGGAATACGACGAGAAGCGGGAGCGCTATCTCCGCGCACACGGATTTGAAGTAATTCGCTTCGGAAACAGGCAAACATGTACAGCAATCGACGACGTTCTTGCGGAGCTCATGCATGTGCTTGAGCATCTCTCCAATTGACCCCCTCCCCTTCATCCCCTCCCGTCGGGAGGGGATGAATCTTGTTCCACTTCGGGGCACCATGACTTTTTTCCTCTCTTTCCCTACTATTCCTCTGCCATGAAGAAGATCCTCCTCATCGCAATACTGGTGATCGCCGCCGGCTTCGGTTGGTATAGCTTCTCCCTGCGCCCCGTCGATTCGGCCAGCCAGGATCGTCGGACGGTGAAGATCGAGCAGGGGACAGCTGTGAAGCAGATCGCCGCGCTCCTCGAAGAGAAGGGCGTCATTCGCTCTTCCCTCGCATTCACCCTCGCGGTGCGGTTCGGCGGAGCGCAGAGCTCGCTCCAGGCCGGGAAGTTCGTCTTGCGTCCGTCGCAATCAGTAACGGAGATCATTGATTTGCTGCAGAGCGGCAAGGCGGAGGAGCTCATCATCACCATCCCGGAGGGTTTCACCGTGAAGGACATCGATGCGCTGCTCACGGAGAAGGGCGTCATCGCCTCCGGCGCGCTGCTGCGCTGCGCGCAGACGTGCGACTTCTCCACGTTCACTTTCCTTCCTGAGGGCGAGGGTCTGGCGGATCGCGGGGGACGTCTCGAGGGGTACCTTTTCCCGGATACGTACTATGTGAGCGTCGCTGACTTCGTGCCGAAGTTCTTCCTCGAGCGGCTGCTGACGACGTTTGACCGGAAGGTCGTCCAGACACTCGCAGCGAACTTCGACGAGAGTGAGAGATCCCTCTCGGACATCATCGTCATGGCATCGCTCATCGAGAAGGAGTCCAGGAACGATGACGAGCGGCCGGTCATTGCCGGCATCCTGTGGAAGCGGTTCGATGCGGATCTCGGGCTCGGCGTGGATGCGACCGTGCGCTACATCCTCGAGAAGCCCACCGGCACGCTCACGGCCGGCGATCTCAACGTCGCCTCCGATTACAACACGCGCAAGTTTAAGGGTCTTCCGCCCGGGCCGATCGCGAGTCCCAGCATCTTAAGTATCCGTGCAGCCCTCCGGCCGGAGGAGTCGAAGTACTGGTATTACTTGCATGGATCAGACGGGCAGATCCACTATGCGGTGACGAATGAGGAGCAGAATCTCAACCGGTACCTCTATATACGGGGAGGATCGCTGAAAAAGCTCGAGGGTACGGAGGTTGGAAGATATTCCACTTAAGGACGATTTGTGCTATAATATCGATGTCATTTCATATCAATACACATGAAAACTACCTGCCGTGTCATTTCGATAGGTACCCTCACCCTTGCAGCTGCCGGAGCTGTCGGTTTGGGGATTCTCTCGCAGCGCGATTTGCTCGCACAAACCTCCGGTTCCGAGGATGGCGAGTGGGGTGAGTGGAGTTGCGCGAAGTATACCCCTCCAGAGAATGAGCATATGCCTTGGGTTAATCTCAAATGTCAGCGATCGAAAACCTATCGGGATCGACGCGGGGAACTCGTCTGTACGGTCAGTGGCCACGATAGGAAATTGTGCAATACAAACACGGGGAGATGCTCTGATCGGGGATGGGGCACTGACAACGAGGATTGCACTATCTGGATAGCGGGGGAGGAACCGGAGGAGATTCCGTGCGCCCCCGACCCGCCGCAGTGTTGCATGACCGCCGACGGCTATTCGGGTACTACTGCCTGTAGTAGTAGCGATTGGAAACCGATATGTTTGGCGTGTATGCCTGTGTGGGGCAGGGGCAAACCCATATGTATCAAGGGGCGCTGTGATACATTACCCGCACCGAACCCCAACTCGGGCGGCGAAACCGGCGATGTCGCTGGTGCCCAGCGGGATTACGATGCCGCGACGGAGGCGCTCTCCGCGGTGCAGGAAGTCGTAGAAGATGCGAAGAGTGCTCGGGACGATGCTAGGGATGCTTATGAGGAAGCGAAGAGCGAGAAGACTGAGGCAAAGCAGGAAGCATCCACAGCCAAATCAGCCTTCAAGGGGGCCGATACTGATGAGAGGGCAGGGGCAATGGGAGAGATGTTGACGGCGCAGAGCACATACGCGGAAGCGGTGCAGGCCGTCACGGATGCAAAGACGGCGTATGCTGCAGCGAAGACGGCATATGCAACAGCCAAGGCCGATTTGTCTGCTGCCAAGCGGACGCTGAAGAGCGCGGCTGCCGCCCTCAAAGCCGCCAAGAAGGCTGCGCAGTGACATCAATGTGCAGTTGAAAGATGCGATTTATGTGGCCAAAAGGATATTCTATCTAGACGAAAAGTGCTATAATATTAAAGATCCTTTCATAAAGATACACATGAAAACTACCTGCCGCATCATTTCGATAGGTGCCCTCACCCTTGCAGCTGCCGGAGCTGTCGGATTGGGAATTCTCTCGCAACGCAATTTGCTCGCACGATTCCCTGTTGTACCCGAGGGGGGTAAGTGGAACTGTGTGCGGAAGGCTCCGAATAACGTTTATCTCATTTGTAAGCTATCACAAACGTATCAAGAACAACGCGGCGAACTTGTTTGTACCGTGAGTGGCTATAATGAAAAGTGGTGCAAAATGTACTCAGGAAAGTGTGTGGATTATGGATGGACGACCGACAATGAGGATTGCACCATCGGGCAATTAGAACCAGAATCTCCGAAGTTCATCCCGTGTGCTCCGGGGCTGGCGCAGTGTTGCATGACTGCCGGCGGCTATTCGGGCAAGATCTCTCCGTGCACCAATCCGGGTGCGACCTATGAGGCGAAATGCGAAGCGGTGTGCGAGCCTGTGCATGGACCTTGTATAGAAAGACCGGGAGGGAATGGTGCGATATGCAGTGCCGCTTACTCAAACGGAGGCGATTCCGGAGTGGATGCCCTCTTCGTCGCCCAGCGGCATAACGATATCGCAGCAGCCGAGCTCGCTGCCGCACAGGAGGCGGCCAACGATGCGAAGGACGCTCTCGACGAGGCGAAAGATGCGTATGTAGAAGCGAAGAGTGAGAAGACGGAGGCGAAGCAGGAGGCATCCGCCGCCAAGTCGGCACTCAAAGGTGCCGATTCCGGTGAAAAAGCTGATGCGATGGCAGAGATGTTGACGGCGCAGAGTGCGTACACGGAAGCGGCGCAGGCTGTCGCGGATTCGAAGACGGCTTACGCTGCCGCGAAGAATACCTATACGAAGGTGAAGGCTGCTGTATCCAACGCCAAGCGCACATTCAAAAAAGAAGCGGCCGAACTGAAGGCCGCCAAGAAAGCTGCGCAGTAGGAAAAGCAGCCCCGTGAGGGCTGTAGGCGTGGTTTTGATAGCGATTATCCCTTTACAGCACGTGTCATGGTGAGTCCGTCGAACCATGACACGCCATCGGTCATCCTTCGACGAACTCAGGATGACACGATTGTGTACGTGCTCAGAAGGGATAATCACCGTTTTGATGATTATTGCCTATAATCATTATATATGTTATAATAATAACAGTATGAAAAAATACATCCTCTTCTTCCTCGGCATCGGCATCTTCTGCTGGGCCGCACTCGTTCCGCCGGAGGGCATGAGCAAAGTTCCGGCGCTCAACGTGCGCATCCAGTACACGCAGGAGAACGGGACGGCGAAGATCCGTCTCGAAAATCTTCCCGCGGAACAGCGAGAGCCTGTGTCCGGTCAGCAGGCAGTTGAACCGGATGCGGATGACAGCGATGACGCAAGTGCATCTTGAGCATCCTCTCCTTACACTCCCCCATATGGTTTCGCAGCACAAGCTGAAGATCGGTGTCATGGGATCCGCATCGGGTCCGCAAATCTCCGATCCCATCGCGCAGGAAAAGGCGCGCAACCTCGGACGCGCCATCGGCAAGCGCGGATACATCTTCATTAACGGGGCGTGCCCCGGACTGCCGCACGACGCGCTCCTCGGGGCCAAAGAGTCAGGCGGTCTCACGATCGGCATCTCGCCTGCCTTCTCCGAATACGAACACCTCAATGAGTACCAGTCGCCCCTCGACAATGACATGATGATCTACACGGGACAGGGGTTCATGGAGCGTGACATCATCAACATCCGTTCCTCGGACGGTGTGGTCTTCGTCGGCGGCGGCATCGGGACCTTGAACGAATTCACGATCGCCTACGATGAGGGGCGCCCCATCGCCATCCTCACGAATTCGGGAGGGATCTCAAATTCCATCGAGAACATTGTCGTGAATCTCTGCCAGCGCAAGATTCCGCCGAACATGGTCATGGACGATGATCCGGAGAAATTGATCGAGAAGCTCGAAGTCGCCATTGCGGCCTTCCCGCTGCCGATCCATGAGGACGGGAGAGTGAGGGATAGCAGGATCGGGAGGGGATAAGAAGAAAGGGTTAGGAATCAGGGTTCGGGTCAGGGCTGAAGAATAAATAGCCACTGACGTTATTGCACGTGAAGCATCTCCCCCTAACCCTAATCTTAACCCTACCCCTCTTTCCTCGCCTTCTTCGTCACCCACCGTATCGGTGTGCCCTCGAAGGCGAAGAGGGATCGGAGGGAGTTTTCCAGATACTTAAGCTGGCTGGAGCGCACGGCCTTCGGGTCTTTCACGAACAGCACGAATGTCGGCGGCGGATCCTCGGCCTGGGTGATGTACTTCGCCCGCAGCGCGCCCATGGGTCGGCCGTAGATCGCGTCCGCGTACCACGCGCGCAAATCCTTGATCGGGATGCGCCGTGAGCGGTTCGTTTGGACTGTCCCAATGACGTCGAAGATCTTGAGAAGGCCGTCGCGAGAGAGAGCGGAGCAGGGGATGACGGGCGCGAAGCGGCAGAAGGGCAGCTGTGCACGAATTTCCGCAACCTTTTCGAGGCGCTTCTCTCCTTTGAGAAGATCGATCTTGTTGATGAGGATAATGAGTCCCTTGCCGCTCTCGACCGCGAGCCCTGCGATGCGCTTGTCGACGTGGCTCACGGTCTCCTCAGCCGGCAAGACGAGCACGGCGATATCGGATTCCTCGAGGGCTCGGATGCTGCGCAGGTAGGCGAACGTTTCGATGTCACGATCGGTTTGGCCCCTGCGCTTGATGCCGGCCGTGTCCACGAAGACGTAATCGCGATCATGGAAGCGGATCGAAGTGTCCACAGCATCGCGCGTCGTGCCCGGAACGGGGGAGACGAGGAGCGGGGACACCTTGCGCTGCGGATCGGACATGAAGGCATTGATGATCGAGCTCTTGCCTACGTTCGGCTTGCCGATGATGGCGATCTTCGGTGCACCGGCTGCCACGGCTGTGTCGTGGACCTTCTGAAAGTGAAGTCCCTTGAGCGTTTTCACAATGACTTTTGTGAGGTCCTCCGTTCCGATGTTGTGGGTGGCGCTTACGGGGACGATGTCTTTCGAGACGCCGAGGCGGAAACACTCGGCCTGCGTCTCGTCCGCGAACTTCTGCGCATCGCACTTCGTCATGACGATGATGACCGGCACGTGCGCTTTGCGATTCTTCCGCAGCAGCTCGGCGACTTCAAAATCGCTCTTCGTGAGAGCCTCCTTCGCGTTCACCGTGAAGAGGATGAGATCGGCGTTCTCGAGGGCGAGCAGGGATTGACGGTGGACGTCCGCTTCAAATGCCTTGTCATCCGTCCCGCCGCCCATGCCGCCTGTGTCGAGCAGCAGGAAGTCGAGGTCCGGAGTCTCGATCCGACTCGCGATGTGATCGCGCGTTGTTCCGGGGATTGCGCTCTCGATGGCCTTGCGCGCTCCCGCCAGACGGTTGAAGAGCGTGGATTTGCCCGTGTTGGGTCTACCAATGATGGCGACGGTCGGCAATTTGGGCATAAGAGAACAGTGTGTGAGTGGAGGATGAAAACGGAATTATCATCACCTTGACGTGTCAGAGCATAGCGGAAAATGTGGTGTCGGGAGTGGTATTTGGATGAGAGAATCGCTATTCTTGCGTCACCATGAAAGACTACGACCCGTCCACCATCGAGGCCAAATGGCAGCGTCGTTGGGAGGAGGCGAAAGCCTTCGAGACGGATCTGAAGAAGGCCAAGGATCCGTACTACGTGCTCGTGATGTTTCCGTATCCCAGCGGGGATAAATTGCACGTGGGACACTGGTACAACTTCGCGCCTGCGGACAGTTACGCGCGCTTCATGCGCATGCATGGGAATGATGTCCTCGAGCCCATGGGATTCGACGCCTTCGGCTTGCCTGCGGAGAACTACGCCATCAAGAGCGGCATTCACCCCGATACTTCCACGCGCAGTAACGTCCAGACGATGGTGAAGCAGCTCCGGCGCATGGGATGCATGTACGACTGGAGCAAGATGGTGAATACGTCCTCGCCTGAGTATTACCGCTGGACGCAGTGGCTGTTTCTGCAGATGTACAAGCACAAGCTTGCGTACAAAAAGGAAGCCTCGGTGAATTTCTGTCCCCAGTGTCAGACGGTGCTCGCCAACGAGCAGGCGCAGGATGGCAAATGCGAACGGTGCGGGACACCGATCACCCAGAAGTCCCTGGCTCAGTGGTTCTGGAAAATCACGCAGTATGCGCAGCGGCTCCTCGACGGACTCGAGGATCTGGACTGGCCGGATAAAACGAAGCTCATGCAGAAGAACTGGATCGGACGGAGCGAGGGCATCAATTTCCGCGAGCGGGTAAAGGACCTTGATATCGAATTTGAAGTATATGATTCCATTCCGCAGACATTCCTCGCGCAGACATTCACGGTGATTGCCCCCGAGCATCCTCTTGTCCCCAAACTTGTTGCCGGAACGTCCTATGAAAAACCCGTCATGGAATTTGTGGAGAGGATTCGCAGGAAGAAGCTCGCAGACAAGTTCAAAATCGAGGAGGAGGCAGAGGGTATCTTCACGGGACGGTACGTGGACAACCCGTTCGGAACCGGGGATCTTCCTATTTGGGTGTGCTCCTATGTTCTTGCAGACTATGGAACGGGCATCGTGAACTGCAGTGCCCATGACGAGCGGGACTTCGCATTCGCCAAGAAATACAACATTCCTCTTAAGGTGGTCTTGTTGCCCAAGGATCATGCGTTGGCGGAAAAAGTGAAAAACTTGGAAGTGTTTTATCGCGAGCCGGACGGCATCATCCAGACTCCGGGGGCGGCGTTCGGTATGACGTGGGAACAATCCCGCAAAAGAGTTATCGACTACATCGAGATGAAGGGATTCGGAACGACGCGCGTGCACTACCGTCTTCGTGACTGGCTCATTTCGCGTCAGCGCTACTGGGGTGCCCCCATTCCCATCGTCTACGATCCCGAAGGCAATCCGCATCCTGTTCCTGAGAAGCACTTGCCATGGCTCTTGCCGGAAGATGTGGAATTCAAACCCACAGGAAAATCTCCGCTCACGTATTCCAAAGAATTCATCAAGCGCACGGAGAACCTCTTCGGCAAAGGCTGGACGCCGGAATTCGATACCATGGATACTTTCGTCTGTTCGAGCTTCTACTATCTGATGTATCTCTCGTCGGAAGGCTTCGGCATGCAGGCTCCACACTTCAGTGAAACGGGAGAGGGAAAGGGCGAGAGGAACCATCTCATCGACCCGCACGTCGAACGGACATGGATGCCCGTGTCCATGTACATCGGCGGACCGGAACATGCGTGCATGCATCTGATCTACGCCCGTTTCGTGATGATGGCGCTCAAGGATGCAGGAATCGTCTCGCACGAAGAGCCGTTCCAGAGGCTCGTGCATCAGGGGTTGATCACGAACAAGGGAGCGAAGATGAGTAAGAGCAAGGGCAATGTGGTGAGTCCGGACGCACTCGTCGAGCGCCACGGGTCCGATGCCTTCCGCATGTACCTCATGTTCATGGGGCCGTTCACTGACGGCGGCGACTGGAGCGATACGGGGATCAAGGGGATCGACCGGTTCGTGCAGCGTATCTTCCGGATCCTTCCGGAGAAAATGAATAAAAAATGTGAACAGAGTTCAGCCCTTCGGTCAGGGCTCCATCGCACGATCAAGAAGGTGACGGAGGACATTGCGGCCCTCCGGTTCAATACCGCCATCTCCGCGCTCATGGAGCTTCTCAATTCCATGGAAAGAGAGACGGCGATCCCCCTCGAGACCGCGCTGACGTACGTGAAGCTCCTCGCGCCGCTGGCTCCGCACATCGCCGAAGAATTATGGGAGATGCTTGGGGGGAAGGGATTCGTCATCGACCAGAAGTGGCCGACATTCGATCCTGCGTTCATCAAGACCGATACCCTCACGATTGCGGTGCAGGTGAACGGCAAAGTGCGGGGCGAGATCGAAATCCCGGCGGATGCGTCGAAGGAGGACGTGCTCAAGGCTGCGAAGGATCAACCCAACGTGCGGAAATTCCTCGAGGGTCATGCCCTCAAGAAGGAGATATACGTGGCGGGGAAACTGGTGAGCTTGGTGGTGTGATGGGAGAGATGTTCTTTTGACCTGACCCCCTCACCCTAACCCTCTCCCGTCGGGAGAGGGAACAGAAGGTATCGATTACGGGAGAGAGGATCGTAGATTTTCCCTCCCCCATTGGGGGAGGGTGAGGGAGAGGGGATCTGATAGTATCGTGAGAATGGGTATCAGCTGTTCTTTGAATTGACCCCCTCCCCTTAATCCTCTCCCGTCGGGAGGGGAGAAATCTCGCGTTACACTGCGTTACGGCTTGAGTCCAGCGAAGGTTCAGCATTCAAATGCCGACGATCACCCGGTGATGCCGAGATGCTGGAAGTCGACGCGCCCGGACTTGCGGCCACGCACTTTGCCTACCGCATCTTCAAACTGCAAGAGGGCTGCTTGTACCTGCGGATCTGTCATGCACTCTGCATCGATTTCCTCGGGAGGTACTGACAGGTCAACAGGGAACTGGCTCGCCCTGAGACCGAGCAGGTGGCTTACTTGCGCCGCTTGCTGATCGAGTTGAGCGACCACCGGTTCAGGGGCTCTTTTGCGGAAGCACGGCTTGAGGACGAATGTTTCGAGAGCTTCGAGACGTTTCCTCAGGAGGCTCGCACGCTCGGGAGGAAGGGGAGCGGACTCAGATCCTTGATCTATGGAGTGTTCCATAGATTGGAGGATACCATAGCAAGATCCTCACCGCGAAGGGCGTGTCAGAACTGCGCAGCGGATGGCTTCCTGATCGAGCGGGGCTGCGTGACCTAAGACATCGTAGCCCGCATCGCGCACGAATGCTTCGAGCGATGCGGGCGTGAATCGTCTTCGCGTTTCGGCGAAGGAGTCCTTTCCCATGCTCTCTTTCCATTTCTGTTCTTCGCGTGAGTTTAAGAGGTGTAGCACTTCCATGTTCGATCTATTCCGGAGCGTGTAGTCGATGATGACGGTGACGGCCTGCGGCTGGGAAAGACGAAGTTTGCGGAGCAGTGAATGTGCTTGCTCCTCCGTTTCTATGCAGCATAGGACGTACGACAGGCTCACAACATCGAAGGGGATGCGATTGTCCCCATGCACATCCTGCGTCGATGCGATGTGAACATTTGATTGTGGAGATGGCATGATATTCGCATAGGGATCGAAGAGATGCAGTCGGTCTGTGTCGTGAGAGACTCCTTCGAGGATGACCCGGGAGATGCCTCGCACTCCGCAGCCGAAATCCAGAAGTTCGAGTGCAGCTTTGGATCGATGTCGGACTTGGACGATTGCGCGGTAGATTTTCTCTTGCATGATATAGGCCTCGAGGTGCCGGCCGTTATAGTACTGGGGAAGGATGCCGAGTGCTGCAGGTTCCATAAGCGAGGGACTCTACGATCCGTCTCAAAGCATGTCAATTCTCTGCACGAGCTCTCGATTATCCCTAGAATAGCGCCGTGCCGCACCCCCTCGATCGCTACGCGCCGTACACGGATATCGAAGTGTTGAAAGCTTCCATGGAGAAGCCGCTCAGAAAGTGCGTGCGGGTGAATACGCTCAAATGCTCCGTGGGGGAATTTCAATCGTGGGCGAAGGCGAGGGGATGGGCGCTCACGCCCGTGCCGTGGTGTCATGAAGGATTCTTTCTCGAGCGCGAAGATCACTCCCGCGCGCTTGGGAGGGATCTTCGACACCTGCTCGGACACTTCTACATGCAGGAGGCTGCGAGCATGCTGCCGCCGAGCTTGCTCGATCCTCAGATGGGCGAGGTGGTCCTCGATCTCTGCGCCGCTCCCGGCAGCAAGACCACGCAGATGGCGGCAAGGACGGAGGGCGGCGTGGTCGTTGCCAATGACGTGCAGGAGAATCGTCTGTGGACGCTCAAGAACGCGCTCTACCGATCCGGCGTGACCAATTGCGTGGTCCTCAAGAAGGTGGGTCAGTGGTATGGCAAGAACATGACGGAGCGCTTCGATCGCGTGCTCTGCGACGCCCCCTGCACGGCGCAGGGCACGGCGCGCAAAGGGTCCGATGCATTCGCATATTGCTCGGATCGTTCGATTGCCGCGTGCGCCAAGTTGCAGACAGAGCTCCTCGAGGCGGCGGTGCATGCGACGAAGGTGGGCGGCCGGATCGTCTACTCCACGTGCACGATGACTCCCGAAGAGAATGAAGCCGTCGTGCTGCATATATTGAATAAATTTAGTGCTCAACTTGAAGCAGTGGATCCACGTTCAGCCCTAGCTGAAGGGACGAAGTGGAATATGGAACAGGCAATTGAGGATTCGAAACGTGTGCAAGAGTGGCTCCATTCCCGTTCTCCTAATCCTAACCCTGCCCTTCATCCTTTCCTTCGCCTCTGGCCGCAGACGTACGATACCGAAGGATTCTTTGCGGCAGTGCTTGAGAAGACCGCGCCGACACGTGAACGTACCGATGTTGATTTTGTGAACAGAGAGGAGCAACCGCTCAAGTCCCACGAAGTGCGTTTCATTATTGAGTGGTTGGAAGACATCTACGGGACTTCATTCATGGAGGAGGGTGATGTCCTCATCCGGCGCGGGGAGACTGTCTTGCTCACGACGTCGCAAGCCTGGACGCTGCCGCTCCCCGTCCGTGACTACTCCATCGGACTGCCGTTTGCGAAAGATCTTGGAGACGGGCGCTATCGCCTCCACTCGGAGCTCGTGACGGCCCGGGGGAATCATGCGACGAAGAATGTGTGGAGGATTGACGATGCCACCCTGCAAGCATTGCAGCAGGGCAAGGACGCCCCCTGTCCGGCAGATTTGGGCGGCGACGTTATCATCCTGTGGAATGATTTGCCACTCGGGACGGGTTTGGCGAAAGAGGGGGTGTTGAAAAATAGATTGTCGCGGTGGATGGTGCAGCATGCGTAATTCTAAAAGGTGACTACCCCTTCGAAACTAGGAAACCCAGGTGTCATGGTGAGGTGCGAGCGGCGTGCATGGATTCGTGGCTTTTTCTGCGGAAAAAGCACCTCACCTACTTGTCCTGAGCCTGACGAAGGACGCCGCCGCGAGCCACGAACCATCACCTGGGCTTCAATGGATAGCCACCCTGAAGTATGACGAAGGAGCCGTCCCGCATCTGCGGGACGGCTCTTTGCCGTGGAAGTCAGACGGATCGCTCATAGTTGCCGCCCCCGCTCAAGGAACGGAAGCCTTTCTCGTACAGGATGTCCTGCATCTCACACTGGAACGCGCACTGGCAGACGATGCGATCTGCGCCCATGCGCTTGGTGAACGCGGAGACCCCGTCGAGGAGGCTCCGAGTGATCGCGTGGCTGTCTTGGCAGCCGGTCATCGAGGGGATGATGATCGCGAGGATCCGGACGATCCTGCCTGAGACGTACGTGAGGGCGAGGCCCTTCGGGTACTGTTCCTGAAGCTTTTCGACGGCTACCTCGTACTCCGTATCGCGATCTTGCTGCGACGAACGCCACGGGCGACCGCAGCGTTCCCACCGGAAGTAGGCGGCGTCCCGTTTCTGGCCTTCCGAGAAGGCCTCAGGCAGCGGCAGCGCCGCGATGATGTTGTAGCCTCCGCGTGGGTGTTCGAGACTGCTCTCGAGCAGCTCGAGCATTCCCGGATTGGCTCCAACCACTGGACGACTCATCAGGCTCAAAATCATGATCAGACTCCTTTCCCCCACGGCATCCTCTTTCCTCACGCGCTCTGCACGTGTTTGTTGAAGATTGCCATGGAAAAACGACACAGAACGGGTACGTGACAGAGAACGCCTCTGTCACAACAAAAAAAGAGGGTGGATGGGGGATAGAAAATGTTGTGAAGGAACGAAGGGGTCATTGTTCTCCGCGAAGTGGAAAATGCAAGGAGAATCAGGATTTCCGTCCGTGCTATACTCCCTCTCCCATGGACGAAGTTTCCGAAATCAGAGCGCGTCTCCCCATCGAGGAGCTCGTCGGCCAGTACTGCCAGCTCAAGAAGAAGGGACGCACGTTCGTCACGCTCTGTCCGTTCCATAACGACACGCATCCGAGCCTCACCGTATCGCCCGACAAGGGCATCGCCTACTGCTTCGCCTGCCGCACCGGCGGCGACATCTTCAGCTTCTATCAGGCGATCGAGAAGGTGGACTTTCCGCAGGCGCTCAAGGATCTCGCGGAGCGTACGGGGGTGGAGTTGCAGGATCGCAGCCCCAAGGCGACGATGGAGAAGGACGAGAAGGCCCGCCTGCGTGCGTGTCTCACCGAAGCGCATCGCTTCTTCCAGGAGCAATTGCACTCGTCGCAGCAGGCGCAGGACTACTTGAAGAAGCGTCAGATCGCCTCCGAGCTCATCGAAACATTCACGCTCGGCTACGCCCCCGATTCCTTCTCGGATACGTATCAGCATTTGCTCAAGCAGGGCTTCAGCCGGTCGGAGATCCTCGCGGCCGGTCTCGGCGTTCAGAAGGAAATCCGTGAGGAGCGCATCTACGATCGTTTTCGCAATCGTCTCGTGTTCCCGATCTTCGACCAGCGCGGCGACCTCGTCGCCTTTGGCGGCCGCACGATCGGGGAGGATGACGCCAAGTACATCAATTCTTCGGACGGTCCGCTCTACAGCAAGTCCCTCGTGCTCTTCAATCTCCAGCGCGCGAAGGAAGCCGCCCGCGAATCGAAGCGGCTCATCCTTGTCGAAGGGTACTTCGATGTTCTGGCGTGCCACCGCGTCGGTGCGGCGAATGTCGTGGCGGTGAGCGGAACGGCGCTCACGGAACAGCATGTGAAGCTCCTCAAACGCTATGCCGAGACGGTTGTCCTCTGCCTCGATCAGGACCGCGCGGGACGCGATGCCGCCGAGCGCGCGTTCCTCCTCTGTGCCAAAGAGGGCGTTCAAGTGTCTTGCGTGACCATCGAAGAGAAGGACCCCGACGAGGCGATGAAGAGCGATCCGGAGAAACTCCGCAAGACGTTGGAATCCGGGGATGTGCCGTACCTCGATCTCGTCTTACGGGAGATCGGAGCCACCGATCTCGCTTCCGCACCGGCCAAGCATGATGCCCTCAGGCGTCTCCTGCCCCTCCTCGATGCGCTCCCCACGGCGGTCGAGCGCCAGCACTACGTCGCGCGCGCGGCAGCGGTCTTCGCGACCACCGAGGCGGCGCTTGCACAGGACCTCGATCACTTCACGCGCCAGAACATCGCGCCGGTTGTCAGTCGGGAGGCGGCTGTGCGCCCGAAGAACGGCGATGTCTTCACGAGCATGGAGCTGACACTCGGGCTCTTCCTGCTGTATCCCAAACTGCGTCCTCTCTTGAAGGAGCTCATTCCGCCGGAGGAAGGGTTTGCCGCAGAGCTCTACGGTGCCATCAAGGAGGCACCTGAAGATGCCGCGGTGACCATGGAGTCCCTTGCGGTCGATCCGAAGTGGAAGGAGCGCGTGGCGATTCTGCAGCTCTACTGCGAGCATCACGGGTTCGGGGAATGGGCGGAGACGCTTGCGATTCGTGAGATCAGGAAGAACTGTTTTCAGGCCAACAAGGAGATGCTCACTCTGAAACAGAAGGAACTCTCTTCGAGGATTCTCGAGGCGCACCGCGCGGGAAAGACGCTCGATGAGGCACAGCTGACGACGCAGTATCAGCAGGTCCTCAAACTGGCGAGGATGGCCATGTGAAAAGAATCGAAAGAGTCAGAGGATTCAGATGAGTCAGGAGAATTGAAGGAGAATCGCCCATCCTTTGAATCCTTTGACCACGCTGCTTCTTCTGACTCCTTTCTTCCGATCCCTCTGACTCTGCCACTTTTCCCTTTCCCTCGCCTTCTTTTTGCCTATACTGCTCCCGCAGTGGCCTCGCATCCGCGTAAGTTCATCGCGCAACCGACCGAGGAGGACTTGAAGAAGTTCCCTGAAGCGGTGAAACATCTCATCAAGAAGGGGCGCGAGCAACGCTACGTCACGCATCAGGAAATTATGGCCGCGGTGCCGACGGTGGAGGAGAACGTCGATTTGCTCGATGAGATCTACACGCTGCTCACGGATCTGGGTATCCAGGTCATCGATGTGAAGGACACGCTCATTTGGGAGAAGAAGGGCAAGGCGGAGCTGGGCATGCCCGAATCCACACAGGATCTCACGGAGGTCGCGACATTCGAGGAGACCGAGGAGGACGCTTCTGCGGAAGGAGAGGCTGAGGACGAGGATGAAACCGTTTCGACAGCGGAGAAGATCGACCTCGACGACGACGATGCGGTTCTCGATGTCATTGCGACGGCCGGCATCGCCATGGACGAGAAAGAGATAACGGAAGAGGAGAAGAACAAGCGGCGGCGCGAGAGGGAGGTGGATCTGCTGGAAATCAGCAACGACTCCGTGCGCATGTACCTCTCGGAGATCGGCCGCGTGCCGCTCATCGATGCGCGCAAGGAGGTGGAACTCGCGCGGCGCATCCGCAAAGGGGACGCCGCGGCCAAGCAGCAGCTTGCCGAAGCAAACCTGCGCCTTGTCGTTTCCATCGCGAAGAAGTACATCGGCCGGGGTCTCTCCTTCCTCGATCTCATTCAGGAGGGGAACATCGGCCTCTTCCGTGCCGTCGAAAAATTTGATCCCGAGCGCGGATTCAAGTTCTCCACGTATGCGACATGGTGGATCCGCCAGGCGATCACCCGGGCGATCGCCGATCAGGCGCGTACCATCCGCATCCCCGTGCACATGGTGGAGACCATCAACAAGCTCACGCACACGCAGCGCCGCCTCGTGCAGGAGCTCGGCCGCGAACCGACGGTGGAGGAGCTCGCCGTGGAGATGGAGATGGACATCAAGAAAGTGCGCCACATCCAGAAAATCAGCCAAGACATCATCTCTCTCGAGTCACCGGTTGGTTCCGAGGAGGACAGTAAACTCGGAGACTTCATCGAGGACGAGGATGCGGTGAATCCGTTCGAGGCGACGAATCGCCAACTGCGAAAGGAGAATGTGCATGCGATGCTGGAGTTCCTCACGCCCCGCGAGCGCAAGATCATCGAGATGCGTTTCGGGCTCCGTGACGGGATCGGGCACACGCTCGAAGAGGTGGGCAAGGAATTCGGTGTCACGCGCGAGCGCATCCGCCAGATCGAGGCCAAGGTCTTGCAGAAGATGCGCGACCATCCGCGTTCCATGACCATTCGCGAACACGGCGGATCTCCGAAGCGCGTCGGGTTCTCCGCCATGCAGGCGTTCAGCCAGGGCAAGCTCTGTCCGGAGTGTCTGCGCGGGAGCCTCGTGCAGGTGATCAAGAAGGGGGAGAAGCTCTTCAAGTGCGACCACTGTGCGTATGAGGTGACGAAGACGGCGGTATGATCGATTGAAAAACAAAAAAGCGGGCAATGAACTTGCCCGCTTTTCTTCAAAACGTTGAATCAGGCGCAGCTGCACTTGCTCCCTTTCCAGGCGACGACCAGGGCGGCGAGACCCACCAGAACGTAGACGGCATTCTCTGCCTGAGCGGAAGAACCGAGGAGCAGGTTCACCACGTTCAGGTTGCGGCCGAGGAAGGCTCCGATGCCGACGAGGCCCCAGTTGAGTGCACCGATGATGACGAGGATCTTGGAGATGACACAGACCAACTTCATAGGGTAAAGGGGGAAGGAAGTAGTCAGTTTCTCACGGTAGCACACTTCTGTAGGAGAGGAAGTTGTCGGAAATGAAGGTTGATAGCGTGGTTGTATTGCACTCTATAACGAATGATCTGCTTCTTTCTTTGTCAGGGCGACAAAGAAAGAAGCAAAGAAAGCGCTCCGCCGCCAAAGCCCCTCTGCCCGGCCCTGTGCCTCCTCGTCGACCCCTCCAAGGATTCGGGGTCGCCTCGTCGGCAAACCCAGCACCATTGCCGTGCAAGGGTGCTGGGCAGGGCCTTCCCCTTCACCCCCTCCTTCGTCAGGCTCAGGACAGGCAGTGGCGGCGGGGCCGCCCTATGATTGTTTGTTGTCTGCTATGCTTCCGTTATGCCGAAGAAGAAAACGACGGAAGACGGAGGGCTGCATGCGACGGTTCCTCCTTTTGAAGCGGCCTACAGGCGTTTGAACGAAGCCCAGCGTGCGGCGGTGGATACCATCGAAGGGCCGGTCATGTGCGTGGCGGGGCCGGGGACGGGAAAGACCGAAGCGGTGGCGCTGCGCGTCGCCAATATCCTGCGCAAAACACACGCGCGCCCCGGGAACATCCTCTGCCTGACGTTCTCCGTTTCCGCGGCAACGGCCATGCGCGAGCGGCTTCGCGCTCTCATCGGGTCGGATGCCTATGGCGTGACGGTTAGCAACTTTCACGGATTTTGCAACGATCTCATTGGCGATTATCCGTTGGTTTTCGACGCGTGGTCCGCGCTTGAGCAGATCAGCGACGTAGAGAGGTATCGGCAAGTGAACAAAATAATAGATCAACTTTTACCTGATCTGATACTGGTGAATCGAAAACAACCATACTCACGCACGAAGGAGATCATTGCGTGCATTTCTTCCCTCAAGCGCGAGGGGAAGACGGATCGGGAGGACTTGCTGCGCATCGCCGATACGTACGAGGCGGATCTTACGGGCAGGAGCAAGGAGGGGACGAAAGCAGCGGAGAAGAACCTGCTCGCCGCGCGCAAGTTCCGCGAATTTCTGGAAGTATTTTTCCGGTACCAGCAGATGCTGGCGTCCACGCAGCGGTACGACTATGACGACATGATCCTCTACTGCATCCGCGCGCTGACGGAGGAGGATTGGCTGCTCGCGGGTTTGCAGGAACGTTACCAGTATATCCTCGTCGATGAGTTTCAGGATACGAACGGCGCGCAGGCACAGCTTGTTTCTCTTCTCACGACTTCACGCACGCCCGAAGACAAGCCCAACCTCTTCGTCGTCGGCGATGATGATCAGGCGATTTACCGGTTTCAGGGGGCGAATCTCCTCAATATCCTCAAGTTTCGCGATCGTTTTCCATCCGCACCCGTCATCGTCCTGACGAAGAGTTACCGTTGTACGCAAGGCATCCTCGATGCGGCGGAGTCCCTCATTGCCGTGAACACCGAGCGGCTGGTGGGACGTATCGAGGGTCTCGACAAACACCTCACTTCCGCCGCAGAGGCGGAGGGGCCCTCTCCGGAGCTCCTCTTCGCACCGAGTGATGCGACGGAGGCGTGGATGGTGGGCGATATCGTCGAGGACGCCCTGCGTCGCGGGATCGCTCCGGAGGAAATCGCCATTCTCGTGCAGACGAATGCGGAGCTCCTCATACACTACGATGTGCTCACGGCGCGCGCCATCCCCGTGGAGACGAAAGGGAAGGCGGATCTCCTGAACCATCCGTACGTCCGGCAGGCGGTGGCCGTGATGCGAGGGGTGGCTCATCCTCAGGCAACCGCGGCTCTGAGTGCCGCTATTTCCTGCGAGTGCTTCGGATGCCACCCGGCGGACATCGCGCGCCTCAACGGCTTCGCTCGTGAGCAGGAGATGACGCTGCAGGAGCTCCTGCTCAAGATGGATGTTCCGATCGAAGGATTACCGAAGCTGACGAACAGCTCCTCCGTCATCGCTGCCCGTGATTGCATCTTGGATCTTCATAACAAATTGGCGACCCGTACGGTCGTGGACACGCTCGAACACCTCCTGAAGGAGTCTCAGTTGCTGGAACTTGCGAAAGGGGAGGGGAAGGGCGGGAAATTCAACGCTCCGCACTTCGCGGCATTGCAGGAATTCTTCGACCGGCTCAAATACCGCGCGTATGAACAGCCGGGATTTGGTTTCGAGTCGTTCCTGAACGATCTGGAGTTCTACGAAAACCCCGAGTATTCCGATCTGCGCATGAGTTACAGTCTCCCGCATCTTGCGGAGAAGGGGGTGCAGCTCATGACGGCGCATCAGAGCAAGGGCTTGGAGTTCACGACCGTCATTCTCCCGAACTTCCGCGAGGGGCACTGGGACAAGCGTCATCATCCGTCCGGTCTTTCCTTACCGGAGGACCTGCTCTTCGGTTGGGAGAAGGAGCAGAAAACATTTGAGCGCAATCAGGATGAACGGAGGGTGGCGTACGTCGCCATGACGCGGGCGAAGCGCGAACTGATCTTCACCTGCCCGAAGGAATTGACCACTCTCGACAAGATCCGCTCCGTCTCGCCGTCGGGATTCTTCGCGGAGGCGGGGAAGCTGCCGGAGGCGTTGCGCGATCTCAAGGATCCGACCGGCGCTTCGCTCCTGCTCTTGAGTCCCGTTCGCGACTTCGACAGCGAGATGAAGGCGTTCCTGCGCTCTCGCCTCAAGGAGTACGCGCTCTCCGTGACGGCGCTGAATCACTTCCTGGAAGACCCCAAAATCTTCCTCGAGATCGACCTGCTTTCTACCCCCCAAGCCAAGAAGTCGAGTCTCGTCTACGGGAACGCCGTACACGAGGCTCTCAAGAAGTGGGGGCTGAAAGCCATGGCAGGGGAGGGAATGGGTGTGGAGGGATTCGTTGCAGCATTCCGCAGCTACCTGGAGACGAGGGAAATCCTCACGGATGCCGAGCGCAGGCGTCTCATGGCGCACGGTGAGGAGAATCTCCCGCGCTACTTCAGGGAGCGTCTCGATGGCCTCCTGCCGATCGTGCACAAGGTGGAGCACGTGGTCGCCACGCATTTCGAGGACGTGCCGATCAAGGGAAAGATCGATCGCATCGATCTCCTCTCTCCCGACTCCGCCCGCGCTGTGGTCATCGACTACAAGACCGGTAGACCCAAGACGGAGAAACAGATCCGCGATGAGGGGGATTACTTCCGGCAACTTAAGTTCTACGCGCTGCTTCTTGAGGAGAAAAATTCCCTCCTCAAGCCGGAGAGCTATGTATTGGATTTCATTGGCGAAGGAACGGACCACCCGGTGACGCGGGTGTTTCAGATTTCGTCGTCCGAGCTCGCCGACTTGAAAAAGATCGTCAAAGCCGTCTGGGCGAAGATCACGGCGCTGGATTTCACGAAACTCTAAGCTTCCTTCGCCGCTCGTATCTCCACGCGAATATCCCGCGCCCTTGCTGCCACCCTATCGCGTACCGCCGCAGCAGTTACGACTGTGGATACCTTCTCGGCTCCGGGGAGCGATTGGAGGAACTCCAGTCTGTTGCGAGCGGTCGTGGAAAGATCATCGCGGATTCCTGTCACTCGATCAGCATGCAAGCCCAGACTTTCGAATTTCTTCATTTGCGCGCTTATCGCCGCTTCGATGAGGGCATCGATTGAAGAGTCTCCTTCGGCGGCAGCCGCTTGTTCGGCGGGTTGATCTGGTCTCTCTGGATCGGGCATGGATGAATCGGGGAAAGGAGAACCATCAAAGCATTCGGGATTTCGCCCGTCAACGCATTCCTTCGCGGTTTCCTCCTTATCGGCAGGATTCCTTCCAGGGACGCATACACCTGTTCCTCGGCGCGCACCACGTGTAGCCGGCTGATGCGTAACAGCCGTGGGCATCCCTGTCGCAGCCGACACACTCAACGGAGATCGAAGATGAGGATGAAGAGGCGGTCGATGATTCGGAGGAGGAGGAAGACGATTCGGTGGACGAAGACGATGAAGAAGACGAAGAGGAGGATGTCAGATTTTTACAGGGGTCGACGGAGTAGTTGAGGGTGAATCCGGCAGCACTGCAGGTGGGGAACACGCGGCCGTCCGAGCATCTCTTGGGATTGCAGTGGGGAGCAACGAAAACAGATACTTTCTTGCACTGAGCAGTTTTCTGGATGCAGCGTCTCTGGAACACACACCACCGCTCGGTGGGTTTCGCGCAGCCGTGCGCGTCCAAGTGAATGATGCCCGTTCGTGCCGCCGCCGTGCCGGCAAGTGTCATGAATGCGATGGCGGAAGCTGCGAGCAGCGTGGAAGACAGAGAGAGCATTTTGGAAGTTTTCATGAAAGGGGAGGGGGAGAACAATGAAAGAGTGTAGTGGATTGCCGCCGACCTGTCGAGGTTTGTGCGGAGGGGGTCTATCTACCGGGCAATGCGCGTTGGCAAAAATGTGGCGTTGGGCGTTTTTCAGATGTATGACGAATGCTTCGATGAGCTCTGTACGACATCGTTGCAACGTTTCCTTCATGCCGGGAGGTTGCAGAGCAATTGATGACGCATCACCTGTGATGTCCGAGGGTGATCGTGAGGTGTTCCTTCAGGAGATGGGCTGCTCTTCCCCTATGGCTTGTACTATTTTTTTGTTCGATAGATAGCGCTGAGAATACGCGATCGTGGCCTTCGGGCTTGAAGCAGGCGGAGATGGGAAGGCCCGGAAGATAGTCGGCTTCGAGTTTCTCCGTGATGACGCCGTCGCAGCGTCCTTCGAAGACGTGGAGCCGTCCGTCGCGATCGATGTACGCGAGCGCACAGAGGAAGGCGGCGCGCTTGTTGGCTTCCGCACGCATGCGCTTGAGGAAGTGATCGATCCACTCCTCATCCGTCGCCGCGGGTCCCGCGCCCCAACGCCGCGTGTGGATACCCAGTTCATCTTTCAGAGCTTCCACAGCGATCCCCGAATCGTCGGCGACGGTCGGGAGACCGGAACGCCTGAAGTAGTGCCGGGCTTTCTCAATGGCGTTCTCGAGAAACGTGTTTGCAGATTCGGGTGGCACTTCCGTGATGTCCAAGTGCGTGGGAGTGAGGATGGTGACGGGAAGATCTTCGAGTACCTGCGAGATCTCGATGACTTTGCCGGGGTTAGAGGAACCGAGGAGGAGGTGCATGTCGACAGTGTACCGTGCCCTGAAGATCACTCACATTTCTCTTCCCATGATCGGATGCACTCCTGCTTCGTGGCACACCAGCTGTATCCGGCGGAGATGTAACAGCCATGCGCATCTGTCTGTCCTCCGATTTGCTGAGGCTGAAGGGCTGGCGCCTGCTCTGTCGTTCCTATTTGGCCACAGTCCTTCGGGCAAGTGCATGAATCCTCGTATGTATCGCATCGCCCGTTCCCGCAGGTGCTCCACCATCCTTCGACGCATGTCCCCAGAGAACCGTCGGACGGGGCGATGCACGTATTGATGTCGGTGCGGAACGCGCTCGGTTTGACTCCTGCGTTCTTGCTGCAACAGGCCGTGGAACCAAATGTGGAAGAGCTAAAGACTTTTTCACCCTCCCCGGAGCAGACGGGTTTGGGGGTCGGACCAGTTTGGCAGTCCTCGGGACATGTGCCGCCTGAACAGTTTTTTTTGCAATTATTGGCGCCTCCGATCGAACACACCGTCAGGCAGGTGGAAGCCTCCCCCACCTCACACTTCCCATTGCCGCAGACAGCGGGGGCGATGACGATTTCCTTCAAACAATTGGCGTTGCATCCGTCACCGTTCACCGTATTTCCATCATCACACTGCTCGCTGGCTTGCACGACGGTATCCCCGCAATATCCGAGGTTGTTCTTCGTGCGCAGTTCTTCCAATTGTGCACGCAATGGCTGTACGACATTCTGGTCGTAGCGGTCGATCATGACGGTCACCTGCGCGCGCGTAACGGGATCACTCGGGCCGAAATTTCCATCGTCGTACCCTTTCACCACTCCCGATCGCACCATGGTGGCAACGGAGGGGCCGAAGAAGGTATTCTTCTGCACATCTGGAAACACTTGCATCGTGGCAGTCGCGGCGGAAGGGGCAGACTCGATAGCGAATTGGCCAATGGCCGTACCCGCGAGAGTGATGCTGACACCGCTCAGAAAGATGAAAAGAGATCTGAGAGAACGCATGTGAGAGAGAGGTGAAGAACGAAAAATCATTTTAAGTCTCTTTCCACATGGAAATCAATAACGATCTGCAGTTGCCATCTTCTCGATGTACACCTTCCGCGCCTTCGCGCCTTCGACGGGTCCGATCAGATTCTTCTTCTCCATGATGTCGAGCAGCTTGGCGGCGCGGGCGTAGCCGACGCTCAATCTTCGTTGCAGGAGGCTGGCGGAAGCCTTACCGGATTCCTGCACCACGCGCACGGCATCGAAGAAGAGATCGTCGCCGCCGTTGTCATCCGCTTCAAGATCGATCATGCCGGCTGGCACGCCCCCTTCCTCCGATTCTTCCGAGTCCTCTCCTTCTTTCCCCTCTTCGGTGAGCCCGATCTGCTCGGTGATCCGGCCGCCGCCGGCGATCTTCACGGCGTTGATGACGCGTTCAGTCTCCTTCGTCGAGATGAAGATGCCCTGGATGCGCATGGGTTGCGGGAGCACCGCGTTGAGCAGCAGCATGTCGCCTTTGCCGAGCAGATCTTCCGCGCCGATGCAGTCGAGGATGGTGCGCGAGTCCACGGCGCTCACGACGCGGAAGCCGATGCGCGTAGGGATGTTGGCTTTGATGAGACCCGTGATGACGTCGACGCTCGGACGCTGCGTGGCGATGATGAGGTGCATGCCGACGGCGCGGGCCATCTGGGCGATGCGGGCAATCATCGTCTCCGTGTCCCGGCGATGCTGGCGCATCATGAGGTCGGCGAGCTCGTCCACGACGATCACCACGCGCGGGAGGATGTTCTCTTCCTCCATCTGCTTCTCGTTGTATTCGTCGATGTTCTTCGCTCCCACTTCGGAGAAGCGATGCAGGCGGCGGCCCATCTCCGCGACGGTCCACCGGAGCGCCTGCAACGCCTTCTCGGACTCCGTAATGACGGGGGTAAGCAGGTGCGGGATGCCGTCGTAGGGCATGAGCTCCACGCGCTTGGGGTCGATGAGGATGAACTTCAATTCATTCGGCGCGTTCTGGTACAGGAGTGACACGAGGAACGTGTTCATGCAGACGGATTTCCCCGAGCCCGTGGCGCCGGCGATGAGCAGATGCGGCATGTCGTCGAGCATCTGCACGACGGCATTGCCCGAGACGTCGCGTCCGAGCGGCAACGTGAGGGAGGAGCGGCTCTGCATGAATTCGGGACTCTCGAGGATTTCCTTCAAGTGCACCATGGTGCGGACCTTGTTCGGCATCTCGATGCCCACGAGCCCCTTGCCCGGGATCGGCGCTTCGATGCGGAGATTGCTCGCCGAGAGCGCGAGTGCGAGGTCATCCTTCAGCGTGGCGATCTTGGAGAGCCGCACGCCCTCCGCCGGCTGCAGCGTGAACTGGGTGACGGTCGGGCCGGGATGCGCGTCGCGCATCGTCACGGAGATGTCGAACTCTTGCAGCTTCTCCTCGATGAGCTTGGCCTGCTTCTTGAGCTCCTCGTCGTCGACGGTCAGCTCGCTGTGCGCGGCATCGAGGAGATCGTAAGCCGGGAATGTCCATTCCTCGAAGCGCGTGTCTTTCATCTCGAGTGCGTCCTTCGCGATCTCTTTGATCTTCTTGGCAGTCTTCTCTTTGACGATCTGCTGGGCGAAGACGGGACGGACGATATTGAGCTCCGGCGTCTCCTCATCTTCCAGGAAGTCATCGTCCTTCTCCTTTCCTTTCTCCCACTCCTCCTCGAGGATGTCGGGCTTCGGACGGGTGCGGCGGGCGGGCTTCTCCTTGCGGAAGAATCCCGTCACCATGCGCGCAAGCGCTCCGAAATCCGGCTCGAAGGCGATGGCGAGGCCGATGAGCATCACACACGAGAGCACCGTGTAGCCGACGGCACGGCTGGCGAACAGCACGAATGGGATGGAGACGGTGAAGCCGATTGCCCCCGCAAGCTCGTTACGCTTCATGCCGATGTCCTCGATGGGGGCGCCCATATGCATGATGCCGAGGAAGGCGAGGAGGCACAGGACGAGACCGATGGAGCGCTTCACCTCAAACCCCGTCTCGATGGAGAAGAGGTGCAGCATCCCCGAGGCGATGAGGAAGACGGGGAAGACCGCGCCCCACGATCCGAAGAAGAAGGTGAGCACTTTGTTCAGTGCATCGCCAACCACGCCTGCTTCCTGCTTGATGACCAGAAAGAGGAGGATGCCGGCGCAGATCTGCAGGAGGCCGCTGATGATCCGTTTCGTTCCCTGACTCAAATCGATGAGCGGCTCGCTCCGATGCGTCGTACGCCTGTGGGTCGTCAGTTTCCGTCGCTTGTGAGGCATCGACCCTATCTATACCACACTTCCTGTGTCCTGAGAATGTCGATTTCTGCGCGTTTCTCAGCTCTACAGTTCGTGCTAACATGCCGCAGCCATGACCATCCTCATCTTCGGAGCCAAAGGCTATCTCGGACAGGCGTTCCTCACCGTCTACCCCGATGCGGTGACGACGAATGCCGACATCGCGGATCCCCAGGCCGTCGCGAACGTTTTGGATGAGGTGAAGCCGACTGTCGTCATCAATACCGCCGGCAAGACCGGACGACCGAACATTGATTGGTGCGAGGAGCATAAGATGGAAACGGTCCGGAGCAATGTCTTGGGACCGCTCGTGCTCCTCGAAGAGTGCGCCAAGCGAAAGATCTACTGGGTGAATCTCGGATCGGGATGCATCTACGACGGCGACAACGGAGGCCGGGGATTCTCCGAAGAGGATGAGCCGAATTACTCCGGCAGCTTCTACTCGCGTACGAAGCTCTGGATCGATCGCATCCTCAGGGATTTTCCGGTGCTGGTGCTGCGCCTGCGCATGCCGTTCGATGGGAGCGTAAATCCCCGCAGCTTGATCACGAAGATCTCGAGCTATAGCCGGGTGCTCGACGTGAAAAACTCCATCACGTATTTGCCGGATTTCCTCGCGGCCTCTGCACGATTAATCGAAAAACGGAAGACCGGTCTCTACAACATCGTGAATCCCGGGGCGATCTCTCCGTACGAGATCATGCAGATGTATCAGAAGATCGTGGATCCGGCCCGCCAATTCGAGCGTCTCACCATGGAACAAATGCCGCAGGTCGCGCGCACCGGGCGCAGTAACTGCATCCTCTCGGGCAGAAAACTCGAAGCGGAGGGCATCCGCATGCGGCCCGTTACGGAAGCGGTCCAAGAGGCGCTCATGAAATTGAAAGAGGCTTGATGGGGAAAATCATGCCCAAATCTCTGATTGACGATCAAATTCATTGTGCATTCTCCTTGGAGGAGAGGGAAGAATTGTCTAGAATACTTCACGATGAATACGGGGACCACCTCCTTCACCCTGCGGCATGAAGAAAGGTTCCGTCCCTATTGGAAGGCGGAGCAATTATTGAGGGCCAATGGGGTGACCAAAGTCTTTGCGGAAGAACCGAGGGAAGGGCGATTTGTATTGCACGTGCTCAATGAGCATGCGGAGAAGGCAAGAACAATATTGCAGAACCAGGGGGTGGAGATTCTGAATTGATGTTGCGGGAAGTATCGGTGTGATCTCCTTGTTAAAATATTGCGGGCGGCTATCATGCGCCCCAACCTTTCCCCAATTCTCTCATGTCTACGGTTGATCAGGCATCAGTCGATCCGAGCCTCGGTTGCGAATTCGTCGTGCACTGCGCTACGGGACAAGAGGAAGATTTGAAGAGCGCTCTCACAGAGGTCGATCATGCTTCCGTATCTCCCCTGGACGATGGATTGGTGCTCGTGATCGTTCGAAGCGGGGGCGAAGATACCCGTCAGCAGGTGCGCAGTATCCTCGAAGGAAGCGGCCTGAGGACTGCGTGCGAACGGCCGGAGCGGCTGAAGCAGACGCGGTACTTTCGTATGGAAGGAGATCCGGGTGAATTTGCACTGTGGTCGCAAGTACGGAAGGGATTCGGGTTCAATGCGTTCATCCACGAGTTTCGTGGTGACCATTGCATTATCGCTGTCCAGTGCACAGGACAGTCGCAGCAGAGTATCGATGAGACGCTCGGAGAGATGTTCGTCGGTTGGTCGGTACAGGAGGAGAACGGCGAAGGGGATGCGCAGTAAATAGTGTGCCACGGCTTCGAAGCGGCGTGTGCAACATGTAACGCAAGTGAACACGGAATATGCTGAAGGCAGGTGTGTGATTCCGGTGGAGCAGTATTCTCTTCCCGATGCGCTGTTCGAAGATTGAACGCATTGCGTGCGCTTGCCGGAATCCGTTGACCGGAGCTGGCGAGACTTCTACAAAGACACCAATCCTTTCCCCCTCATCTATGCACAGCGATGCCGAGAGCACTCCATCTGTCGCCCCCCTTCCGGAAGCCGGTTCCCCGATGCACGATAGCGTACCGTTGGAATTCCCGACGGACTACCGGGGCGCGCGGCGGGTCATCACGATGCTCACGGGGCTCGATGGGTATTCAATGCGGCGTCTGCGACTCGATGCGCAAGAGAAGGTTGAGCTGGCCGCGCGCGAGCAGCCGATCATCACAGCGTCGCAACCGCTTCAGATGCGTGGCCAGCCGCTCTCGGCGGAGCATCGCAGGATGATGGAAGAAGTGTTCGCGATCATGAAGGTCCCGGGTTCCGCGTGAACACATCTGACATCGACCCTTGTCACCGGCTCGAAAGGGGCATTAGATATACCCCTCCATGCCTTCCTTCATCGGACTCACCGGCTTCATGGGCAGCGGTAAAGGGGAGATTGCCAAGATCCTCTCCGCGCGCGGGTACACGTACATTTCACTCTCTGACATCGTCCGCGAGGAAGCGACGAAGCGGGGACTCCCACATGCGCGCGAACATCTCCAGAACGTGGGCAATGATCTGCGCCGCCAGTCCGGTGCGGGCGTGCTCGGTATCCGTGTGCGTGAAACGGTGGAGAAGGCGCCGGCGGGCGATTGGGTGATCGATGGCATCCGCAATCCTGCGGAGCAGGAGGAGCTTAGGCATTTGCCGGGCTTCCAGATGGTGGCGGTCACTGCGCAGCCGAACGTGATCGTCGAACGCCTCGTGGCGCGCGGTCGTGAGGGGGCGGCGCTCACACGCGAAGAGATTCTGGAACGCCTCTCGCGCGAGAGCGGGGTGGGGGAGCAGCCGGACGGTCAGCAGGTGCGAAAATGCATCGAGCTGGCGGATTACCTGATCATCAATGAAGGCACGTTGGAAGAATTGAGGAAGAAGTTCGAGCACTTCCTACAGCTCCTCACGGGCAAGGATCGGCCGACATTTCACGAAGTATTCATGGAGATCGCCTACACGTGGGCCAAGCGTGCCACCTGCCTCAGACGCAAGGTGGGCGCCGTCATCGCGAAGGACTCGCAGCAGCTCACGGCCGGTTACAACGGTGCGCCGCGCGGCGTGCCGCACTGCGCGGAGATGGGCGGGTGCCTGCGCGAAAAATTGGGCATCCCCTCGGGTTCTCGCCACGAGATCTGCCGCGGCACGCATGCGGAACAGAATGCCATCACGCAGGCGGCCAAGCTGGGGATTCCCATCGAAGGCTCCACTCTGTACTGCAACACGTTCCCCTGCGTGATCTGCACGAAGATGATCCTCAATGCCGGCATCCAGACGGTGGTCTACGATTCCGACTACGACGATCCGCTCAGCAAAGAAATTCTCGGACAGCAAGATGGGTTGAAATTGGTGCGTTACGAGGGAAAGAAATTCCGCGCATGAGGGCGTGTCATGAGGGCATCATCCACGTAAGCAGGCGCAGGACAATCGTTCGCCGCCTTGATCCGCGCGGCAGGAGCCGCGGGATGCGCCGGTCGAAGAAGGATTCGGCACGTTGAGCGAAGAGAGGGGCGGCAGCCGGTTGTCTCTGTGCGGAAGGGGATGTCGGTATGCTCTCTTCCTTCGGCGTGTTTTGCATGCGCAGAGAGGAGATCGTCTCCTCCAGCCACGCACTCTTCGTGCATTCATTTCGGAGCATCTCCTCCAGCCACGCGCTCTTCCGCCGTTCATCTGCCAGTGCCTCTTCCGCCAGTGCGGATTGTTTCGTCATCTCTCCCTCCAGCCACACGTTCTTCGTACGCTCGTTATTGAGCATCTCCTCCAGCCATACTTTCTTTGCTAGCTGGTTCGAAATCTTCTTTTCCAGTTCTCTGATACGGAGGGATTCGAAGGAGGGGACATTTTTGCCGTCCTCATCCCGTGCCCAGAAGTAGTGGCGAACCTGTTCGTGCAGGGCGGGTTTGTCCGTGGCCCACGTCCAACATCCATTGTCATCGATGCGGATGTCCGTGCGCGGATCAAAGGGTTGCAGGATGGATGCGCGCTCGATGTAGTAGCGCTTCCGCTCCGTTCCGTGCCAGAGGTGGAGGATGCGTCCGGGGAGGAAGGAAACGCTGCCACGCACGATGGAGGCCATGTTCTCCGCCCAAGCGTGAGCATCCGACAGGAGGGGCGCAGGATAGCTATTGATGGTGATATTGTCTTTGGGGAATACACCCATGAATGCGCCCATCACGACCGCATCGCCTCCCCCCATGATCATTCTGTCGTAGAGGGGACACTTTTCCAGGATCCGGCGTCGTGCGGCGACGACGGCGCCCGGAGAGCCGCTATAGGTGAAGTGTTGGGGGGAGGAGGCGGTCGCCCACCGGTTTGCGGTGCCATGGTATGTCTTTCCCATTCCATGAGAGAAGCCGGTCTTCTTGCGGGTCTGGTAGTAGTGGGGGAGCAGGGTGACCTCTGCGAACGGCTGGACGATCATGTACCGTTCCAGAAGTGCACAGGTTTTCGCAATCCAATCATCCTCCATAAACAGGATGTCCGTATCGATCCAGACGACCTTGTCGCAATCGGGCGGAAGGTGTGCGAATGCGACGGAGAGGAGACGCTCCTTCTGCCAGAGGACGCTTCCGGCTCGCACCCGGATGACCTGTTCCGCGTCATCATCCGCAAGCTCGAATGGTTTTCCCTCCATGGCTGCCTCGACGACGATGAGCTTCAGCCCCTGACGCTTGGATGCTGCGCGGAATGTCCGGTAGTTCGCCAGCCGATTACGGTAGGAGGCGGGATTGAAGTACGTGGCGATGCCGAAGATCGTTCCGGGGAGCGATTCGGGAAATTGCGGCGGGTGTATGAGCGGCGGAGAGCTCGCTTTCTGCTGCCGTGCCTTCAAAGGAGCCAGCGGATGCATATGCAGGGGTCTATTGTGAAGGGTGGATGTAGGTTTGTCACCGTGGATTCCCGAGAGGAATGCTGCGACGGGGAATGGTGGTCTGATCTGTACGACTTTCGAACCGATATTTCTGACACTTACGTAAGACTTCGAACGTCACTTCTTTGCTCCAACTAGGCACAATTGCCTAGGTTTCAAACTGTATTGCGCTTCATAAATGACACGCGAGTGTCATGGTGTACCATTCTCCATGAATATGACGACCCCCGTGACCTTTCAAGAGCGGCTTTATGGGAGAATTACCGATGCGATTGTTATCGCAGCATTTACTGCATGGGCATATCTTCTTGCATATCTATATGAATACGGCTATCTCTCATATTTTGGGATCCCGTCGGATTTCATCGAAATTGGGTTGATTAATATTATTGTGGCATTGCTCTGGATTTCTGGTTTTCTAATTCTCTTTTTTGTCTTGGGTACTTTTATCATTCCATTTTTGTTCAAAAGTAGAGAAACGCTTTTGCAGAAAAAAATCTTTTTGTGGATTGCCATGTTCGTGTTCATTGTATTCATACCACTCTTAGCTGGTGGGTATGGCCATGCCCAAATAGCATTTGGGAGTTTTGTAGGATTTCTTACCGTTGAGATTGCAGAAATCATTTTTTTCACCAAAGGAGGCTCATTGAATGAAAAAATTGAGAAGCAGGAAGAAAGAGAAAGTAAGCGCAGTTGGATATTCGAGTGGTTGGAAAGGAAAATAGGAATCGGTGGTATCTCTGCTATTGCATTGTTCGGTATAATTTCCTATTTAGCGTTTTCCATAGGAAATGGGAATGCGGTTAGAAAGATACAATATCCAATTATTGGTATTAATGGAAAAGAATTAGCCGTAGTTAGTGTCCGTCAAAGTGTAGCAATTGCTCTCCCTATTAACCGAGAGAAAAAAGAATTAATCAGAGAGATTTTTATTTACGATCTACAGAACCTTGCAAAAGATGGAATGGGCTTAAGGGTGGAGAGAATTGGAAGGCTGAATATTCAGGATTCTAATAATTAAGCAGCAGCTCATCCCAAATATTTTTTTTGAGGCTACTTGCGAACTAATTCACTTAGATTCAAATCTTGGAATATTCTCTCCTGCCATTCAGAAGGCAATTCGATGAGACTGCAAGCGAGTTCCGATACGTTTTTCGATTCTTTTTGGGCATACCAAGTTAGCACTTCTTTCGTGCGAGGAATGTAAACAAAACCAGCGTTCTTCGGCATTTCCAGAATGAATGGAATTATCCATTTCTTGTAATACATAGGTACGATTGGCAAATATTTATCGTCTTTCTTCTTCGCCGCATCAATGAGTATATGTCCCATTGTTGATATCACTCTAAAATGTCGATTCTTCCTCGTCTCAATAAGTTGTGCGCAGATATCGACATCTTCTTGTGATGAAAAGCCCTCAAGAATTCGATTGCGCATGTCGGTTAGCAACTGTGCGATTTCCTCTTCATTCCCTGGAGTAGCAAGATAATCATCAAACTGCTTTCGAATATCGCTGAGCTGTTTCGCACCCCACTTCTTCCAAACATATTCCTTCGCAAACCTCGCATAATACGGAAGGACCCAATGGGTATCCTCTCTATCTTCGCCTAATTCGAGAAAGGCTTGAACTTCTTCAAAGGTCAAAATTGGACGCAGAGTAGCCATCATTCGATTAATCCCATGCCAGAGACAGGGTAAGTTATACGGGTTATGCTTAATAGAACTAAGCCCATCACTAAAGCACTGTCGGAAAATTCCTCTCGCTCGATCGTAGTCATAACGATGCCCTTCCCCTTCGGGAACATGCACCAAATAATGTATCGAGGCATGCAGCGGGAAGGCGGCCATATATTTAAGGTACACACCAGTTGTATTCAGCCAATAATCCAAGGATATCTTATATATTTCTTCGGGATGCTCTTTTGCATGACGATGAATGATGAAGAGACTTCTGCCTTCGATTCCACTGATTGCAAACACAGTTCCCTGGTCCTTCTTTGTCATTGATTCATTAAGATTGAGATACTCAGCAGCTAAACGGTCCTGATCTGTTAGGCCTTTGCGAAGATAATCCATGCAAATTGCATATGCCCTCTCTCGTTCTTCAGGTGATTCTGATTGAGAATATTTGTCTGCAATCTCAACCATAATTTCTCCAATCCTCTGCATGGAAAAAGTCCCTCGATATTCATCTAATAGTGAGTGAACTAATGGCAAATTAGCTTCGTTGCCTGATAATTCTTGGAGGCAGTATGCAAGTAACTTCTCAACATACTCATGTTGTCCTACTTCATAAACGATTCTGTGCACCAAATTCTTTCCTCGTTTCGGCTGTGTTAATAGAAGACTGTTAATAATGGCTTTGAGCGAATATAGAGGGTTTATTGCACTGTCAGACGAATTGAGTTCATCGACGTGATTAGTAAGAAGAGTTAAAACTACATCTTCCAATAACTCGGTGTCTTCTGCTTGCAGCAAGATATCAAGTGCACAATCAAAATGAGTTGTTCTCTGAATATCAAATAATTTTTCAGTGAATTCCGAGAGCCAATTGTAAGCAATCTCCTGAGCCTGTTCTCGAATATTTTTCTCCGCATGAGTGTACAGGGAGAAAAGAATTCGGAAAGAGAAAATAGTTCTGAAATACCAGTTCCAATGGTGCTCAGCATCTTTGCGATAATCAGCAATATCTGCATTCAAAAAATCAAGCTGTATCTCTGCTGGAATTGACACTTGCTTAAGTGAAAGCTGCTCGAAGATGATATCGGTGATATGAGGTATTCCTTTTCTTATTGATAAAAATTCTCTCAGAATATCAATGTGGTTTCGATCATTAATCTTATCTATCAATAGCGGAACAAGAGCCCTTTTTAGGGCAACTGGCATCTCAGGAGATACCTCAGTAGAGGTTAGCCGTTTCCAAAATTCTGGCCATCCCTTCGGTTTTTCCGCAAAAAATTTCCTCAATGCAGGACTGAATATTTCTTCAACATATATATAGTCACCAAGCCTAAAGCTGCTACCGAATACAGATACACCGTGACCTACAACTTCATATCCTCGATATGAACCATCTTTGCCAAATCGTTTGTTCTGCGCCTGCCTAATAGTGTCTAACAGTTCGAGAAAATGATCCCAACTCTGAAGTGCAAATTCACGTAGCTCTTTAAGTTGCTCCGCAGTTACCCCTGAATCCAGGGGAGAGTGCTGGATTAAGAATCTATCATTGCCTATGAATTGGAGAGGGGTAGTCATGTGCAATCAAACCATGAAAATGAAAGTATCTGATCTCGTTCCCCAGCATTTTCGATGATCCCTTGAGATAATGCTAGATGAACAAGTGTTTGAGATGACAATTTATCTAATAAACTGGTACCTCTGACTGCTGCTATTCGATCAGCTACCGAATAGCAAAATGAGAAAATGTGTCTTGGTTTTTGGGGGGCCTCATAAATTGCAGAAATTGTTTCGTCAGAAAGAACATAGCTCGAAGTACTGCAACAACTCAGTATAAATGCTTCGCAATTTGTTAGATCAATAGATCGAATTTGTGGCAGTAAGTTACCACCTGTAGCAGAAGAATCATGCCAAAGCCCATTAGCCCCACCATGACCAATAAAATAGAGAATCCATGGCTGGCTTGTATCTATTGATCGAAAGTCGGAAATTTCTCGATGTTCCATGCCCGTATTACTGCAAATGTCGGCGATGGCAGTATTTTCATCTTGTGCTCGGGGTGTATCTCCAACATAGACATATGTACGACGAGCAGAGACTGTTTGGTGCAAACCCGAAACCTGTTGACCTCTTGATCGTCGAAAAATTACTGAAGAGGAAGAACCAACTGGTAGTGCAATTCTGCTGTATTCCCTATCTCTTCCCGACGCACTGAATTCTTGCGCCTTAAGTTTTAAGGAAGACAATTGCTCAAATGGGATCAGTAGACTGGAGGTATCATCTGATATAATCGATACAAGCAGTTCGTTTCCGCCATTCAGATGTTCAACAATGCGATCCCAAGTTTTTAGAAATGAATAATTTTCTAAATCTCCCTTAATCAATCTCAGGCAATCGACTTCGGGGTCCGAGATATTCAACAAACTGGGATTTGTTTTCATCAGAGCTAACGTGTGTCCCTGTTGATTTGTTCCAAATGGTTGCCTTGTTAACAATTTTCCCTCGCAAGACACTTCGATCCATCCTGGGAACAATCCGAGATCACACGGAACTATCTTGGTAATTAGTTCCTTCCACATTATTGCCATCGTAGTTCAAATCAAAAAAACAACAAGATCTGAATATCTCCAGCAGAGTGCCACCAAAGCACAATCTGGCATAGATTGATTCTGTAACAGCACAAAGCGCTTACAGGGAAGAAGCCTAGTCTGGGAGCTGCGTTCTCCCTTCCGACAGGCTTCTAAGAAAGCTGATTGTCCTGAATGGTGGGCCGGGAGGGACTCGAACCCCCGAAGCCGTAAGGCACCGCGTTTACAGCGCGGCGGAATTGCCACTATCCGACCGACCCACGAGCAACAATGGAAAACGAAAGAGCAGAATGCATTCCGGAGGACTCGTCCCGCACCGGAGCCGAAGGCGACTGGTGTTGGGGCCGACCCACGAAGCGAAGGAAGCATACCGCAGTCTTTTTCCAGTGCAACGGACAAAGCCGGTCTACCCTTGTGTCTTAAGCCACCCCCAGCGCCTTTGCGAGCTTGGGCGGTTTTCCGCCGAGGATCGGGTAGAGCATCATCCGTACGCCGTAGGCCATCACGCCGATGGCTGCGGCGACGCCGAGCGGCTCCGCGATGATGTCGATCGTTTTGAGCGCGGCGGAACCGGCGGTCTCCTTCGTCACCTGTGCCAGAGCCGAAAGCCTGCTTGCAGTTTGCGCCTTGACGGCCTCCTCTGCGGCGGCAGCGGGTATCGTATTGTCGGGGTTGATTGCTTCCAATCCAATATTAATATTATATAATAAAATAAAAAGAATGTAAAATGGTTGCATTTGCTCTCAGGAACCAGTAAAAAGTGCGTCTCAGATTTTAAAAATAGATGGAATCTGAGCATTGTTCTTTGTCAGGACAGGTACAGGTCTTTGGCGTGGCGAGCGGCCGCTGAAGTCTTCGCGCGAGGATTTCAGCGGCTGCTCCCGCGTCGGGAGAGCGCAGTTGCGTGGACGGATTATTCAGTCGGCAAAGGCTTGTCGACACACGCAGCGGTGCGGAGCCGAATGGAGAGAATGGTACTATGGTACAAGGTTCGGCAGTTTCTCAGGATGTTGCAGTGCGATCACAGGTCATTGCGCACTACCCGCTTGCCCGTTGCCTCATGGAGGCACAGACCGTTTTCGGTGGCGAGATGGTTCCTTGGTCGACGGTGAACGATCCGCAGGAGGTTCTCTACACGACCATCTTCGATGAGTGCAGGAAAGGAGCGTTGACCCTGCCGGGGGCGGAGTGCATCGCGACATGCGATGTCGGCGTCTGCGGTGCGTTTGTGCAGAAGCATTGCCTGACGGGTGTGGAGCCGGTGGTGCTTGGCGACGGTGAGATGGCCCTCTTGAGCTCGTTCTCTCTCATCCCCCGTCTCAAGAACCCCGTCATTCCGACTGTGGTGTGCGAGGGGAGGTACCGGGCGGTGAGCGTCGAGAATGTCCACATCTTCCCTGCTATCTATCATTACGAAGAAGACGGAGAGGAGAAAACGGCGAAGGTATCTGTGGTAGGGCTCGATGCGGAGAATGGGGATCACGTGTATGTGATGTCCCTGCCGGATTTCGCACCGAAGGACATGCTGCATGGTTTTGAGTGGCTCGAGTTCCTCGATCAACTCCATCACTCGCTGCGGCATGTGCCGAAGCCCACGTCCGTCGTGCTCCCGCTCGTCGACTACGTCGATACGACGGAGATTCTGTGGATGCAAGGCATGCATGCCTTCGGGGCGGGGAATCGGCGCTTCCGGATCGCACGCGCGATCGCGCGTGCCGAGCTGAGGCTGGAAACCACCGAGCAGCAGACGGACAAAACGCTCGACCCGGATCTCGTCTTCGACCGCCCGTTCATGCTCTGGGTGGAACGCTTCGGGTATGCCGATCCGATCCTCCTCGCTGTCCTCATGCAGGATTCCTGGAAGATGATTCGGCATGGAACCTGATTCGGCCCGTACCGACTGATGGAAGTCCATCAGTGATTGTCCTGACTTCGAAGCCCCTGTTCTGCGCAAGCCGAATGGGGGCATCTTTTATCGTGAAATGATGTTGTGCAGCGTAAAGCTCAATTATTTCACAGAAAATGGCAAATGTTTAACATTAAGGACATTCTTAACCTTCTTGTGATATGGATTCTCCAGTCTTGTCGCGGAAACACGTTTTCTCCGCGGCCCTCTTTGCTATGGCCCTCGCGATGCCCTGTGCTGCTCTGGCCTTCTCGGCGACGAGCGTCGGCAATCCGATGAATGGGCAGGGGAGCGTCCCTGTCTGGCCGATCATCGATCGCGAGTTCGATGCAGCGGTCGATCAGGGGACGGTGTCGGTCGGGGCGGATGGCACCGTCAGGCTTCAGGCGCATCTCCCCAATACGCAGGAGGGCACGGCAACGGGAGCCAACTTGTGCAGCTCCGCGCATCTCATGAATTCCACACGAGTTGTCTGCGAACACGGCCAGCTGACCGCGGGTGCATGGTATACCCTCACGTTTACGACGGGCTTGCAGTCGGATGCGGCGGCGGCCCTGGCGTCCGACGTGACGTACACGTTCCAGACCAGCTCGTTCGAGGGGGGCGATATGTTCATCTCGCCGCCGTTCATCATCGGGAGCGTGCCGCGGTCGGGAGCGACGTTCCCGTCGAACGCGAAAATCCGCGTCTACTTCGAGCCGGGTGGCTCTGGCTCCGGCTCGACGATGAAGACATCGGAAACCGGTTCGGTGATGAGCCCGACGAATGTGCAGCTCTATGCGGCGGCCAACGGTCAGCCGACGAACGACACCAATCTCCTCGCATGTGCGACGGTGGGGGGGAACGCGGCGGCGCCGACGGATTGTAACATGGCGTGGCTCTCCGCGTCCCGTGAGCTGGTCATCACGCCGGGGAAGAAGGCTCCCGCAGGCTCGCAGGATTCGACGGGCGGCACCACGCTCGCTGCCGGCAGCTACGTTCTCGTTGTGAAGGGGCCGACGGGTGGCGGCGGCCAGGGGCCGAGCGCCGTGGGCGGCGTGCGCAACACGGACAACGTGCCGTTGGGCGGTGCGGACTACTACGTCTCGTTCACCGCCACTGGCGCGGACATCGTCGCCCCCCGCGTCAGAGCGACGTTCCCGCAGGAGAATGCCACGGGCGTGGATCGGGCGACCTACAACATCGCCATCGGGTTCACGGAGGCGATTGATGCCGCGACGATCACGACATCCACAGTGAAGCTCTACAGCGATGAGGGCGACACGGCTTTCGATGCGGACACCGATACGCTGATTGTCGATACGATCGTGGAGTACTTCCCGGATCGCGATGAAGCGGTCCTCTCCCCGACGGTGCTCCTCACGGCCGGTACGAAGCACTTCGTCGTCCTCACGACGAGCGTGAAGGATATCGCGGGCAATGCCTTCGCCGCCCAGAAGGTGATCCCATTCACCACCGGAACGCTCGTCAACGGCGCCGCGGCTCCCGATACGGCCAAGCCGAAGATCGCCTCTGCCGCCGCGAACAACTTCTCCGTGGCCGTGACGTTCACGGAACCGCTCAAGGTGGATGTGACGGCGAATAGTTCGGGCGAAAGCAGCGGAAATGCGACCGTGGTAAATAATATTTCCAGCTGGACGATTGAGTCACCCATTGGCTCGTCCGTCCAGCTCTCCGGCAAGGATATCTCCTACAGCCCCTCGACGCTCACGGCGACGATCGAAGGGGTGATGCTCCCGCCCGATCAGACGTTTCGCATCAAGGCGCTGACGGCGACGGGGGTGGTGAAGATACAGGATCTCTCGGGGAACGTGGTGGATACCACGTCTTCCGGGAGCCTTGCCACGGGGACGGTCCAGAATGTTCATACGATGGGAATGCTCGGAATGGGGCAGACGTCGGGAGAGGTGAACTTCTTCGATCGCGGCATGAAGCCCATTCGCGTCTTCCCGCGCACGGGCATGGCGGGAGCCACGAGCATGTATGAGGTGGAGTTCCCGGCGGATACGGCGATTCCCAGCGGTGGGACGGTCGTGCTCACCTTCCCGACGGGGTTCAGTTTCGTCGGGGACGGCGGATCTACGGAGTGCCAGGATGCGGTGACGACCATCGAGAACAATGACTTGAACGGGCCGTCAACGGGCACCGTCACCATCGCGTCGATTGCGTGCAGCAATGCCGCGCGTACCGTGACGGTGACGACGGCCGGCGCGGCGACGGTTGCGGGTGATCGTGTGCGCTTCATCCTGCAGGGGATCGTGAACTCGCCCGTGCCCAAGGATTACAATACCGGCGGCTACACGGCGGATATCAAGACGAGGAATGCGAGCAGCGTGCAGCTCGATTCCATGACGAGCATGCCCTTCCTCTTGAGCCAGCCGGGGACGCAGAAGGTCGAGGGGACGGTCTTCAACGACGATGGCGCGGGAGCCGGCGAGCCGAACGACGGCGTCATGAGCGGCTCCGAGGCAGGGGTCGCCAACATCAAGGTGTGTCTTGGAGGCATGATGGGCTTCACCTGCCAGACGACGACGGCGACGGGCGCCTACAGTTTCACACTTCTTGGAAACGGCATGTACAACCTCAACATTCCGCCGCTCACGTCCGGCAATTACGTGGGCGGTCCGTTCTTCCGCGACATCCCCTTGAGTGCCGGTGCGAGTCAGACGGGCGTCAACTTCGCCCTGCGTGGATCCACGCGCACGATTGGTGTGGCGATCAGCGGGATCCCGGTCAATACCAATCTCGATGTCTTCGCTTTCAACCCCTCCGATACCACCGGGGGTGGAAATATCGTGCGTGAGGTGACCTACTCCGCCGCGACGGCGAACGTCAATGTTCCCGTTTCGGATGGAACGTGGGAGGTGGGCGTGGGGCCGTGGATGCCCAAGGATCCGTCGACGGGTCCGTCTGGGCCGCCCGTCTTCAGCTTCATGCCGCCCAGGCCGCAGCAAGTGGTCGTCTCGGGGGCTGGGACGTACACGGCGACATTTGCGCTTCAGAGCGCCAATCGTACGATCATCGGCAAGGTGCTCGATGGTGCGGGATCCGCGATCCCCAATGCGTTCGTGATGGCGCGTCCGGCATCACGCACGGATGAGATGTCTGGTGGTGGTGTGGCGCAATCTCAGAACGACGGAACATTCAATCTTGCTGTGGTGAACGGCGTGTATGTGATCAATGCCAATATCCCCGGCATGCCTCCGTCGTCGGACATGGAAGTCACCGTGCAGGACAATACGGGCGCATCCGACAGCAACGCGGCGGCGGATGTGTATCAGGAAGGTGTCCTCATCACCAATGACGGCAGTGGGACGGATAACCTGATTCTGAAGATCGCCAAGGGCGGGCGCTCCATCGCGGGCCGCGTGCTCGACGAGTCGGGGAACGCCATTCCCTACGCGTTCGTGAATGCTCAACAGGTGAATGATTCCGGCAGCCCGTCAGGGCCCTTCATGGGTGCGCCGACGGACGCTTCGGGGAACTTCACCATCTATGTATCCGATGGGCGATGGAAACTCTCCGGATTCGCGCCGGGGTACGGCGAATTACCCTCATTGACGGTCGTGGTCAACGGAGCGAGTCTCACGGGGCAGAACCTGCAGGCGAGCTCTTCCGATTTCGGCACGCTCACGGGCTCCGTGCTCAAGGGCGGGTCCGCGGTGGCCGGAGCGTTCGTGAACGTGTATGGGTCATCCGGCGGCAACCGGACGGTCACGAATACCAGCGGACAGTTCTCCCTGAAGGTGAAGGCCGGGACCTACACCGTGGAAGGATTCGTGCCGGGGTCCGGGCCCCTCACACCCGTGACAGGTGTAGGGGTGACGGCGAATCAAACGGTCGGCAATATCATCTTGAGCATGAGCGCCGCGGGGACGATCAAAGTCACGCTCACGGGTTCCACGACGATTTCGGATGCTTTCGTGGATGCGCGTGACAGCTCCGGACGCGGCAACGGCACGGGCGCGAATCCCACGTCGGGAGTCTATGAGATCCCGGTGCCGGCTGGTACGTATAACGTGAGGGCCAATAATCCGCGCTACGGGCTCATCGGATATCGAAATGGCGTCACGGTGACTGCAGGGGAGACGACGACCATAAACTTCACTCCTGCGGCGAGCTACATCGTGAGCGGGGTCGTGAACAGTGCATCCGCCCTCTGCCAATCGAGTCCGTCCGTTTCCTTCGCCGACAAGACGAACGGGCGCGTGGCGGTGACGACGGCGAGTTCCACGGGATCGTTCTCGATTTCTCTGCCGAATGGTTCCTACTACGAGCAGGCGTCGAAGCCGGGGTGCATCGATAGTGCCGCACCGTCCCAGATTACGGTGGCGGGGGCCAATGTGGCATCCGGAGTGGATCGTACGCTCACGGAAGCCAATGCGACCATCCGGGGGCGCGTGACGCTCTCGGGAACGGGGGTGAGCATGACGACGAAAGTGATCGCCGAAAGTTCCGATCATCGGTTCGCCTTCGCGGATGTGGAGACGGCGGCAACCGGCGGCGAGAACAACTACACCTTAAGCGTCATTCCGGGAACGTGGTCGGTGAAGGCGCGGTCCGATGGCTATGAGTCGGCCGAGACCACCGTCACCATCACCGCGGGTGAGACGCGGACATCCAATTTTGCGCTCTCGGTCATCGCAGGGTACACGCGTTATGATCCGCGTGCCTCAGCGGTGACGCCGGCACAGGGGGGCATGGTGCGCGATCCGAATATCGGTGCGAACTTCGCCATCAATTTCCCAGCAGGCTCTCTTGGCAGCACATCGGATTCCGCATCGGTGACGACGAGTCAGACGACGGCCATTGCCACGACGACGCCGACATCCATCGTCATCGGAGGGAAGGGGATTGAGATCACGCCTGCTTCCGCCGGAGGGCAGGAGATCTCCACACTCTCCTCGTCCGATGGAGTGGGCGTAACGATCACCCTTCCGTACACCGATGCGGACGTGACGTCAGCTGGCGTGACGGAAGATCAGCTATCCATTGGCTATTGGTCCGAGGAGAAGCAGCAGTGGGATACGCTCGCCACGACCGTCGACACGACGAATAACACGCTCACAGCGGTGACGACGCACTTCTCGACCTTCGCGCCCGTGGGGCCGCGAGGATCGTCGAGTACCACCGGCGGTACGACAGGAGGGGTTACCGCTGGGAGTACTGGGAATTCCGGCGGTCGCCGGGGTTCGGGAGGGGGCATCGTCAGGACGATCCTGAATCAGGCGGTGAAGCCTGAGCCGCAGGTTGTGGCTTTGGAGCAGTTGCATGCCGTTCGGGATTTCCTCTCGGTGATGGTGGGTGGCAGCGAGGTGGTCTTCAAGGACGTGCCGGTGGAGCAGTGGTACGCACCCTACGTGGCCACGGTCTTGCAGTCGGGCATCGCGGAGGGCTACCGCGATGCGCAGGGCAATCTCAAGGGGGAGTACGGTCCGGGTAATCCCGTGACGTACGCGGAGATCCTCAAGATGGCGCTGGAGTCGGCTGGAGAGACGATGGGCGTCGGGTCTCCCGATAACCGCGCGGCGCGCACGCACTGGGCAGCTGGGTACGTCTATACGGCCGAACAGCTGGGAATCTCGGTCTATGCCGGAAAGAATCTGAATGTGGATGGCTCCGCCACGCGTGGATCGGTCGCCGAGACCCTCGTCGAGGTGCTCGACATTGCGCAGCCGCCTCAGGAGGAGGAAGAGACGGGTACGGGAGCGACGGTCACGGGATCGGGAGCGGTGGTGACCGGGTCCGGAGCCACAGCGAGCGGAACGGTGGCCGCTTCATCTGAAGAGACAGAGGAAGTGACGCCGGTTACGTTCCGGGATGTGGCTGCGGGTTCGCAGTATGCCGATGCGATCAACCTCCTCGCGTCCCTTGGAGTGGTGAGCGGCGACACCGATCGTAATGGCGTTTCGAAGGGGACGTTCCGCCCGAATGCGCCGATCAACCGCGCGGAGGTCGCGAAGATCTTCTCGAAGCTCATTGAGCTGAAGTACATCCAATAGGAGGAACCTCTGAAAAATTGCCAATTTGTCACCCTGAACTGAGTCGAAGGGTCGACACATTGGCCGCGCGTGTCGTGCTTCGTCTCCGCTCAGCATGACACGCTGAAGCGTCGTGCTTGCTATCATCATATAAACGCAAGTTGGTATCACCGTGTCACAGAGATCCTCCGCTGGTCACTCACTCCTCCGCTGCGCGCCTCGATCGCGAATGCACCCGGAGCAGGTTTCCACTCGAGGTGGAACGTGGGAGGCTTGCCTGTGCCGATCTTCTTTCCATCCACGAACCACTCGATACGTTCGATGTCTCTCGATGCCTGCGCCTCGAAGATGATCTGCTCCGAAGCATCCGGCACGAGCGGATCGAGCGCGAAAGAGTCATTTGCTTTGGGCTCCGTGATGAGGATCCACGATGCAGGCTGCTTACTGGATGGGGATGAAGTTCTTTCGCAGAGGGGGGAAAGTGAGCGCGGCGGGGCGGGCCAACCGTTCTCCAGCGCCCACTGCACACTGTCTTTCGGGAAGACGGCGAATGTTTCTGCGCGGACGAACTCACGTAAGCAGTCTGCGGACGCGAGCAGACCGTTTCGAGTATCGATGGAGACGGACTGAAAGATGTCGTCGGGTTCCGTCGGCTCCGTCCCTTCGATGAAGTGCTCCGTGATCGTGTGCGGACAGAGGGGCGTGGGGAGCTTCCCCGAGAGGGCGCACACCGCGAGATCTGCGATGCCCTCCGGGCGGGCGAAATCTTTTGGGGGATACCTTCCGGCTGCTTTCAGCATCGCGTCGTGGAAGATCGGCCCGGCCCCCGTGACGCCCGAAGTGTTGCGCATGGGCGAGTTGTCGGCATTGCCCACCCATACGCCCACGATGACATCCGGCGTGAAGCCCACCGTCCAGTTGTCGCGGGAGTTTCTCGTCGTGCCCGTTTTGGCGGCGACGGGGAAGGGGAATGCGAGCGGACCCTCCGCGCCGAATTCCTCCACGCGGGCGGTACCGTCACTCAAGATATCGGTGACGAGCCATGCAATCTTCGGGTCGAGAACCTGTTCGCCAGCTGAGACCGTGTCGCTGAGGAGCAACCGCGGTTTCAAGGTGCGGCCGCTTCGGGGAAAGATGCCGTAGGCCGCCGCGAGATCGAGGAGCCGCACTTCGCCATCACCGAGCGTGAGCGCGAGACCGTAGTGCTCGGGTGCCTCCGTGAGAGTAGTCAGGCCGATAGTACGCAGGAAGGACAGGAGTTTCCCGATGCCGACGCGCTCGGCGACTTTCACCGCTGCGATATTGTAGGAATTCGCCAGCGCTTCGCGGTAGCGCACGAGACCGTGCGTCGAGAAGTCGTAGTTGCGCGGCGTGTAGGGATTGCCTTCCTGCGTGAAGAACTGCGTCTCCGTATCGGCGACGGTCGTGGCGGCTGTTGCGCCATTCGAGAAGGCGAGAGCGTAGGTGAAAGGCTTGAGCGCGGAGCCGGGCTGGCGCGGAGCAAGCGCGCTGTTCACCGCGCCGTCGTGGGTCGCATCGAAGTAATCTGCGGATCCGACCATCGCCAGTACGTCGCCGGTGCGGGCGTCGAGGACGACGACGGCCGCCGATGTCACATTCTGCTTGGCGAGTTCCTTGAGGTGTACGGAGACGATGCGTTCCACGTCCATCTGGAGGGCATTGTCGAGCGTCGTGGAAACGGAGTCGGCTTCGAGGGCGCCCGGTCTCGTCTGCATCATCCACATCACGAAGTGCGGTGCGAGGATCGGCACCGTATCCCGCGCAAGCGTGATCGGCTCCATGCCTGCATCGCGCTCCTCCTCCGCAGTGATTACATCCGTTTCGCGCATGGCGGCGAGTACGATCTTTTGGCGCGATTGGGCAGCCGGAAGGTTGGCAAAAGGATCGAGGGTGCTGGGGGATTGCGGTAGTCCCGCCAGCAGTGCGCACTCCGCAGTGGAAAGCTCTCCCACAGACTTGCCGAAGAACGTTTTGGCTGCTGCGGCAACGCCGTACGCTTGATGCCCGAAGAAGGCGCTATTGAGGTAGGCTTCGAGGATTTCATCTTTCGTGAGCTTCTGCTCGAGTTTGAAGGCGAGGAAGGCCTCGGCGATCTTAGAGAGGAAGGTGCGTCGATTCGGTTGCAGGCGGCTGCGGACCAGCTGTTGCGTGATGGTGGAGCCGCCGGAAATGATGCGGCCGGCGGTGACGTTCTGCCACATTGCCCGGATGATGCCCTTGAAGCTCACGCCGGGGTGGCTATAGAACCCACGGTCCTCGATGGCGAGGACGGCTGAAATGAGCCGCTTCGGGATCGCGGTGAGTGCGAGGGGTTGTTGAAGGCCCGATTGTGACGGCCGCACTTCGTAGAGGAGCGAGCCGTTCCGGTCGAGGATTTTCGTCGCGGCGATCGAAGGTGGAGAGAGCAGGATCCTCGGGACAGGGGCCGCCCATGCAAAGAGGAGGGCGAGCAGCGGGAGAAGCCAGAGGAGGTGACGCTTTCGGAAGCGAAAGGAGGAATGCAGCATCTGGGGCGTCATCATAATAGCAGCGACGATGCAGGAGCAGTGTGCCGTGCCGAGCTTGTATCATGGTGAGCTCATGTCATCCTGAGCTCGACGAAGGACGAACCACGAAGCACGGCACACTGCGACCAATGTGCCGACCCTTCGACTCCGCTCAGGGTGACACATTGGTCGATCATTCACGGTAATTGTCTTCACTCCTTCACCGTCATCAGGCTTCCCGCCGTCTGCCCGAATATTTCCGGGAAGTACATCTCGAAGGCGCGGGCGGGGCGGAGGTGATAAGTGCCCGGCGTCGTCGCGCGAGCGAGGTAGTGGTACTGGTAGACGCCTGCGGGAAGAGAGTCGGCGAAGAGAAAGACCGAGTCGTCGCGGAATTCCCGGTGGTTGAATCGCCAGAGACCGTTCTCCCAGTAATCTTGGCTCCAGGTGTCGTTCTCGGCGAGGGAACCGAGCAGGTTCTGCTGGGAGGTCTTGAGGGAGACGTCGATGGCTTCCAGTCCGGCGGGCAGCGGGCTCTCCACGGCGACGAAGTTGCGATCCTCCGGCACGGTGATGGTCAGCGTGACGACGTAGGTCCCGCCGACGGTGACGGATGCTTTGGACCCTGGTGCGGGTGCCATTTCGCGCAGAATGGAGATGCCCTCCTCCGCCGGAGGCAGATCATCTGCGGTGTAAAAGTACTTCAGCAGCAGATCGTAGTAGAGCCGGCCTTTGCCTTCCTTGCCGACCTTCACGGAGTTTTCCGCGCCGCGGAGGAGATCCGCGAGGGGGACGGAGGCTTCTTTTTGACTGAGGATATTCTCTTTGTCGACCGTCCAGTCGAGAATCTTCGTACCGTTCACCTCGATGCCGGCCGCGTAAGAGGCGGAGAGCTCGTTCGTCTCTTTGAGGAAGTCCGTGAGCGCGAGAAGGCCGTAGGCGGTGGATTGCGTCGTGTCCCAGTGGCCGTCCTTGCGGGAGCTGAGCATGTAGCGCACGACATTGGGAATGAGGACGTTATCCGGTTCGATGCGCACGAGAGCGGAGAGGACGAGAGCCGTGGTGCGGTCGTTCGTATTCATATACATCCAGTAGGCGCGCTCCTCCGCTTCTTCGAAGTGCGTGCCGCGACTGTCCACTTTTGCGTCATTCTCGATCTCATGGAGGATGGTCTTGGCTCTGGAGGAACCGGCGGTTTGGTAGGCCAGAGCGAGCTGGGCGCGGGCGAAGACGGGAAGATCTTTGCGCTGATCGTAGAGGTTGCTCAGCAGGCTCATGTCGACCTTGCCCCCGTCCGTGAGGGTATAGAGGATGTCGGCGCGGGCGGCGAGGCTCAGGCGAGAAACCGGTTCACGGAGGATGGAAGTGAGATACTCGCGGGCTCGCTCCATGACATTGGCGTCGACGCTGAAGCCCGCACGCTCAGCCGTTTGCATGCCGAAGAGGATGTACGACGAAAGGATGGGGAAACTCTCTGTGCTCTCCTGCCAGTAACCGAATCCTCCGTCTGCGCGTTGGAACATATAGAGACGCTCGAGGCCGCCGGTGACGATGTCGTCCAATTTCTTTGAGTCCACGATGCGGAAGGCATCGAAGCCCTGCAGCGTTTCGAGGGCGACGCTCGGAAGGAAGCTGGACATCGTCTGCTCCGCGCATCCGTACGGGTATTGCAGGAGATAGTCGAGGCCCGAGGGGAGGTATGTGGCCATAGAGGGAGAAACTGTGATCGAGAGCGAGCCGTCCAGTGCATCTTTCTCCGACGGGGCTATGACCTTCTCCTCCGCGATTGATTCGGTCACGCCCGTAGTGGCGACGGCTTGCGGGGTGCCGTACACGTACACGGGAATGCTCTCCTCCACTTCATCGCGCGCTCCGCCGCCCTCCGCTCGGAAGGTGAAGACGGCTTTGTCCGTTCGGTCGATGCGGACAGGGAAGAGGAGCTTGCCCTGCTGTTTCGGGGCGATCGTGATGTTCTTCGAAACCCCTCCGTCCGCCGTGAAGCCGGAGCCGGTTAAGGTGACGGTGAAGGACTGGGATTGCGGAAGGAAATTGTGAACGATGGCACCGAGGGTCACCGCGTCGCCGACCACCGCGAAGCGCGGGCGCACCGGGCGGACGATGACGCGCTTGGTTTCGAGTACAGTCTTGGCCGCTGCGCCAAAGAGATGATCTTTCGTAGAGCCGATGGCGAGTAGGTGCCACGTTGTGAGGTTGTCCGGAAGGGTGAACGTCACGGAGGCCTGACCGTTCTCATCGGTGACGATGGTGGGGTTCCAATAGGCGGTATCCTTGAAGTTGCCGCGCTTGCGCATCTCCAGATCGCTTCCGCCGCCGCCCTTGGAACCGGGCTTGAAGCGCTCGAGGAGTCTTGTGAGCATTTGCGAGGTGGTCACGCCGAGGCCGCGCCGGCCGTAGAACACTTTGACGAGGTTGGGCATCTCGAAACCCGTGAGGTCGAGCACGCTCATGTCCACGACACCGAGCGAGAGTTCCGCGCGAGCGGGGGAGTCCTTCCAGTCCGTTGCCGTGAGTGAGACGACGACCTGTTCCCCGGGCAGGTACTGTTCCTTGTCCGTCGTGACGGCGATGGACAGGGCTTTGCTCGTCGTTTCGATGTTCAGGCGGGCATAGCCGATCTTGAAGGCGGGGACACCCGTATCCAATCCATTCTCGTCGAACGTCTCCCCGATGCGCGGCTTTACGATGACAACGGAGACGTAAGCCGTCGGCAGGAGATCGGCGGTAATCGGCACTTCGATTGACTGTGCGGCGCTCTCGATATCGATGACCTTCTTCGTCAGGATGTTCTCCCGTTCCACAGTGACGAGAGCCTTCACACCTTTGCCCTGGAAGGGAGACTTGATGAGGAGCTTCGCCGTATCTCCGACGGAATACTCGGGTTTGTCCGGCAGGACGTCGATGCGGTCGGAGTTCGATCGCGGCCAGTTCACGTAGGTATCCGACCAGGCGTACACCGATGTGCCTGCCTTCGACTCGCGTCCGCTGTCATCACTTGCGGAAGCGACGATCCGGAACGAGCCGCCTGCGTCGATGACTACGGGAACGGTCGCCTTGCCGGAGTCTCCGGTCTTCGCGGACAGCTCCTTGAGGAAGGTGTCCTGCGGGGTATTGTCGTAGTAGTACTCGCCGTCCACGCCCTTCTTGCGGATGACGTTCCACTTCCGCTCGAAAACCTTCAATGTGACGGAGCGGTCGGGCAGCGCCGTTCCGTCCGGCTTCACCGTGACGACGGAGATGCTGGCAGCTTTGCCGGGCGTTACGACGTAGTCGTCGGTGCGTATTCCTATATAAAGATCCGCCTTGTGTACCGGGACGGAGATGCGGTTGCTCACGACTTGGTTGTTCTCGTCGGTGATGTCCGCTTCGATGGTGTAGACCTGACTCACGCCCTTCGTATCGAGGTTTGCGGGGACGGAAACGGTCAAGCGACCCGTTGCGTCAAGGGTACCTTCGCCGGCGGCGACGTTCTCCGTCGAGCGCTGGCATTCCCACCAGCACCAGCTGTCCTCGAGGGCGAAGGAGTACCAACCGTCGGTAAATTTATTAAAGAAGTAATCCGTCGTCTGTGCGCGCCAGCTGACGTGAGCGGAAGACATCGGGGCTCCGAAGTAGTACGAACCGGCGATATCCGTTTGAAGCGTGTCGCCATCGAAGTACTCCGGCTGTGCCGTGGTCAGCTCCACCTTGTACTCGGGTTTGCGGTATGCCAGAACGGAGAACATCGTATTCACGAAGCCATTGGAGATATCGGAGTCGGGGGTGACGGTGGCTGAGAGGAAGTAATCGCCGAGCGCCGCGCTTCCATCGATGGGGAAGGCGTCCGAGAAACTTCCGAATGCGGAGAAGGGGAGGGATTTGTTGTAGATTTCATTGCCATTGGGATCCTGCACCTTCACGTTCACCGAGCGGTTCTGGTCAGGGAACTCGAACGTTCCGTCCCACGTGAGCATGCGCACCATGCCCTTGAAGTTCACGCTGTCGCCCGCGCGGTAGAGCGGCCGCTCCGTGTAGAGGTGACCGAAAACCCGCTGGGAACCCGCCGTGGTGTAGCGGAAGTCCACCATGCCGACGGTATCGAAGTTCCACGGCTGGATGCCGTCGTTCCACTGGTTGCTTACGAAGGCCATGTCGTCGCCTTTGGCGGCGGTCACCCAGATCTCCGGTTCCGACTCATAACCCTCGGCAGTGAATGCCTTGAGGTTGAGCGGTGTTTCGAAGAATCCCTGCGCATCCGTTGAGCCAGTGACGACCGTCTTGCCCATGAGGGAATGGAACGAGACAGCGGCCCCCTTCACGGGTTCCCCGGTTCTGAGGTCCGTGGCCCAGACGAGCGCGTGGTCACCCGAGTGTTTGAGGGTAAGGCCGATGTTCGTCAGTGCGAAGTACCGCGGCAGGACCACTTGTTTTTTGTCGTAGTCGTTACGGAATTCCGGCGTGCGGACGGTGAGAGCGTAAATGCCCGGTGGAAGCGTTCTTCCCAGCCTCTTCTCCACGTCGAACGGTTCGATGACCCCTTCGTTCTCCTTCGCGTTCACGGGGATTGACCACTGCTGATAATCCTTCCTGCCTTGAAGGTCGGTCAGTCCGCCTTCTGAGGAGTAGCGGGTGGAGAGGCGGGTGGAGAGGAATTCTTCGAGGCTTAAGGAGGCGAAGGCGACATCGAGACGGCTGACATTCACCGCGCTTACGTAGTAGATCGGCGGCTTGCCGCGCTCGAAGATGCCGAAGGTTCCCTTGGAGTCGATGGAAACGGACGGGGAGAGCGGAGCCGTCTTGAAAGTGAAGGTGAAAGGCGTTTTGAGGTGTTGGCCGAAGGTATCGGTTGCCGCCGTCCCGATCGTCACCGTGTACTCCGTGCTCGGTGTGAGCGCAGGGGAGACCTCCACGGTGCGATTATCCGTCCACGGTTGCGGGTCGAACTCGATTTCCTCCCATCCTTTCACGGTCGGGGAGATGGCGACGGCCTCCTTGAGGGAGCCGCTCTCGACAGGATTGGAGAAATTCATCTTGATGCTGCCGTTCATCGTTTCGAGCCACCCGGAGACGGAGAGCGCCCCGACCGTTTGGAAGGAGAGCAGGGCACCGGAGCCCATGGGGAGATCACCCCGTGCGGCTTTCAGCTCGCCTGCGATGGATAGTTCATAAGCGGTCTGGAATTGAAGCGGTTTAGTCGGGACGACAACGATCGTCGTGCGATCCTCCACTTTCGTGCCGTCCCCCTGTTCTTTGGTGCCGAACGAGAGGGAAGCGATTGCGATGTCCTGCGCAGGAGCTTCGGCCACCGGCGGAGGGGCGCCTTTCGCATTGTCCCGCGGAGAGGCTTCGGCGAGGGGGCGTGCGGCCAGCTTCAGCTGCGGTTTCGCCGTCTGGAGGTTCATCTCCTGATTGAACGAGAGGGAGAGATCGGTGGTCGGTCCGGCCAATTGATACCCTTCCGTCGGCGTCGATCCGATCAACGTCGGCCGAATCGTTTCGAAGCTCCAGGAGAAGTCCTGCTCCGTCGCATCACCGGTGACAGTCGTGATGCCCTTGGGGACCTGCACGGTGTACTTCGTGGAGGGGGCGAGTTGAGCTGTTGGAATGAACTCCACTGCGACCGTGGAGAGCCATCGCCATCTTCCTTGGACGGCTGGTGTGATCGTGACCGGCCAGTTGGCCATGCGCGCACTTGCGGCTTCACCTTGCACCTGTGTCAGGGGGATGATCGGGCGATCGAAGACGAGCGTGATTTTGGATTGCGGCGGAATACCGACAGCATCCGGGTTCGGGAGCCGTGCGGCCACTTTTGCCGGACCGGCGACTTCGAAGGTGAAATCGAGCGTCCGTCCGAGCGCGGATCCGTCACTCTGCAACGCAGCGGGACTGAGATGGAACGTGTAGCTCTCGCCACTCTTGAGCTTTTCGCTCGGTTGGAAGATGAGGATCTCGTCATTCCAGGACCACGAGCCCGTGAGTCCGTGCGGAACCGTCATGGATTGCTCGACACTGGCGTGATCCATGAGAGCCGGAAAACTGAAGTGCAAGCTCGACAGAGCCGTGACCTTCTGCCGCTGGCCGAAATCCATGATTCCGCGCTGCGATCCCTTCCAGAAGAGCAGTCCTCCGACGGAGAGGACGGCAAGCAAGACGATCGCAATGATCAAGCGGGAGACCGGGGCTCCGGCGGATGGAATGGCAACAGAAGAGGGTTTGGCCATGGGATACGGGGAAAAGAGAGTGAAAATATCCTATTCCTCCCATGTGTCATCCGCCATTGCGCCTTTGCCGTGTCTGCGGTTTACGCTGCTTTCCGCGCTCGCACGAAACATCTGCGTGTCGCCCATGCGAAGGCGATCATGCTCAAGCCGGCGATGATCCAGAGGTTCGAACCGGTCTGTGGCTGGCTGATCGGGACGTACGTGCGCGGTGCGCCTGCATGCGTGGCATCGCTCTCCGGGATCACCGATCCGACCAATCGATTGCTTCCCACCGTATTCGGGTTGGTGGGGATGCCGGGGATATACGTGCCGACATCCGTCGGTGCGGGGAGAACATCTTCCGGCGGAGTCGTGGTCGCGGGGATACCGGAGGACGATGGCGGCGTCACGGCGGACGGAACCGGAGCCGCTATCAGCGCAGCGGGTGAACTGGAAGAGGCCGCCAAAGTCGCGGGTGGGGGGAGCGCGGGCATTGCGAGAGGGGCGGGCACTGCGCCGGCACTGCTGGCCGGTACAGCCGGTTCCTCATCCAAGAGATCTTCCTCGAGGAGTGCGTCCTCCTCGAAGAGGTCTGCATCATCCAGAAGCTCGTCGTCTTCGAGGAATTCATCATCCAGAAACTCGTCGTCCTCGAGGAATTCATCATCCAGAAACTCATCATCCTCGAGGAATTCATCATCCTCTGCGAGGTCTGCATCGTCTGCGACCCCACTGGTGCCATAGGCCGCAGCGGAACTGGTTGTCGCCGAGCTCGATGAGGATGGCCCCGTCACCGTGACGATACCTTTGAATGCGGGGGTCGTGATGGAGGTGTAGATGTATTTCCCGGGCTGCACGTCCGTGGTGATCGCGAAGGTCGCATTATCACCTTGGAAGATGTTGGGGGTGTAGAGACAGTTGTTCTTGGCGCAGAGATCCTTGGATTCGAGGATCTGGGGAACGGACTGTTCATTGATCCACTTGATAGTGGATCCCTGCGGTGCGGTCACTTCGATTGGATCGATGCCTTTGTCAGTGATGCGGATGGTGATGGTCGAGCTGACGAGTTGCCCCGTGAGGCGCTCGATTCCTGCGTAGAAGAAGCCGCTCAGGAGGACGGCGAGTGCGATGCCGGCGAGCGCTGCGGGCTTGCGCGATACGGTACGTGCGTTCTCCGGCATCGCAGGCGGGCGCTGTGTCGGCTGCTCGGAGACAGGACGCACCGGGACAGGTGCCTCTTCATCGGTTTGCCAGTATGGGTGCAGATCGTCAGTCATGCGAAGGCGGAGCAACCGTCACGGTGAGTTGGCGGCGTGAAGCGAAGGTCGTTCCGATGACTGCGGAACCGAGGAGCAGGAGGATGATGGTCGTGGACATGCCGGTTTCGCCGGGCACAGCCCCCCCATTGCCGTTGCCTGTTCCCAGAGGGTTCGTTTTCAATTCTTTGAGGACTTGTCCGTTGAGTGACAAGGGGGCGGTGGAAGTGGTCGGTTCACCGACGGACACGGCTACTTCCTGACTGAAGGCGCTCTCCTCGTTCCCCGTGGAGACTGCACGAATGGCGAAGTAGTACGTCGTCTTCGCGGGCAGATCGTGAATGGCGAGGCTGTGTACTTCTTTGTCGACGGTCTTGCGCTGGATGTACCGGCCGCTCGTCGTACCATAGTAGACGTTATAGGCTTGAAGGACGGAGGACTGCAGCGCATCCCACGCGAGGAATACAGAAGTATCCTTCGTCGTGAGACGCAGGTTTCGCACCTGGAGCAGCGAGAAGGCGGAGCCGCCCGTTTGTCCTTCCGTGGTTGGTTCGGTTGTGTTGCCGGAGGGTGGGGGAGCGGTTTCAGTGGCAGATGCCTGGCAAACGCCGTTCATGCAAATGCCGCTCGAACATTCGCCCCCGTATTGGCAGGGTGATCCGTTCGGCTTCGTCTTCGCACGGCAGACGCCCTGATCGCAGTTACCGCTCGCACACTCATTGGAGGTTTGGCAGACGCTCCCTTCGGGAAGATCCCCTCCTCCGGAAGGAGTGCCGGCTGCGCACGTTCCGTTCACACAGCGCCCGCCCGGACACTGTGCGTCCGTCGTGCAGGTGGCCGTCCCGGTTCCATCTCCGGAAGGAGTGGTTCCGGCTGCGCATGCTCCATTCACGCAGCTTCCGCTGAAACAGTCGGCATTCTGCGTGCAAATTTCTCCTGTATTGGATCCGAAGATGACATGCAGGGATGTTGGGTCGGCAGCCATGGAGGACTCTCCGTCCGGCGAAGATGCGCTGGCCTTCTTTAGGAAGGTGTGCCCGTTCGGTTGCACGTCATAGAAACTCAAGATCGTTCCTGCCGGGAGAGTCTTCAACACGCGGAAGATGATGCGTGCGACCGGCACCGGATTTGTTTTCGGCTCCTGCCCCTGCGTGGATTGCGCATCGATCATGACGTAGCCCTTTGCAGTATCGAAATCCTTCTCGCCGGGCGTGACTTGCGGGAAGGCCGAATACACTTCGATGCTTACGCCTTCGAGGATGGTGGGGTCATAGGAAATCCATGCACGCGCACGTTGAATCTTGTCCTCTCCCGGATTATTCGCCACGAGGTCGATGTCGAGCGTGTCGCCGACCTTGAAGACGGAGGTCTTGAGGCTCTGCGGATTCTCCACTGGGAAGGAGTAGCACACGCCTGATCCAATTTGTACGATGGGATCCGGATGCGGCACTTCACCGAAGATGCCTGCTTGTGAAGCGGGAGCCTGCTCGCAGTGCGGACGGAAGGTGAACGTCATGCCCGTCGAGCCGGTTGCGGGCGATGAAGCTTCCTGCGCAAGCACGGCAATCGGTTGCGAGAGCACAACGATCGCTGCGATCACGAGGATGCGGGAGAGCGAGGTTTGCCGGAAGAGAGGGGAGGAGGAAGGCATGGAGTGCGGAGATTAACGTGCAGGGAGGGTGGCGAGGAGACGCAGAGCATCGTCCACCGTGAGCGTGCCGTCTTGGTCCGGATCGGTTTTCAGTTCCTCAGGAGTCGCTTCGCGGTATCCCTGTGCGATTTCAAGAATGATGCGGACGTCTTGAAGATCGACCGTTCCGTCATCATTGATATCGCCCGTCAGATCCGCCGAACCGGCTTCGATGAGCGTGATGGGTTGCACCTCTCCCGCCGAACGGATTCCCACAGCGAAGCAGCTGACGATACTCGCCAGTCCGAGGACGAAGATGCGCGTATTCTTGCGGGAGAAGAGTTGGCGGATGTATGTGTGCATTTCTCAGTATTATAGGCCAAAAAGCCCCGTTTCTCAATTCGAGGAAGTTGACAGATGAGTAGGGATATTTCTGATAATAGAGGGTTAAGATTAGGGTTAGGATTAGGGAAACTGCTCAGATTGCGAAAGAAACAAAACTCCCTAGCCCTAACCCTAGCCCTAGCCCTATCCTTTCCCGGTGTCCTCCCTCTACCTCTTCTCCGGCCAGAATTCCTTTGCCCTCTCCGAGGAAGTGCGTCGGTGGACGGATCATTTCATAACGAAGTACGGATCGGAGAATTTCCTGAAGCTCGAGGCGGCCGATCTCACCCTCGGAAAGCTGCTCGATGAAGTGGCGGTGGCGCCCTTCATCGCGGAGAAGAGGCTGGTCGTCGTCGCCGGGGTGCCGAAACTTTCGAAGAGTGATCTTCAGATGCTTGCAGGGCAGATTCACTTAAACGTGCTCCTCCTCTTCGTCGTCGAGCTCTCGACGGATCGTCGTAGGAAGCCACCGGCGATCTTGAAAGATCTTGCGGGCGTGGCGGAGCACCGGATGTTCCCTCTCCTGACACATGCGCAGCTTCAAGGCTGGCTGCAGGAACAGCTCAAGGAGCTGGGTGCCTCTATGACACAGGAGGCCGAGCGGCTGCTCCTGGAAATCATCGGGGAAGATCAGGCGATGCTGTTACAGGAATTGAGGAAGCTCTCCATCTACGCTTCGGGCAGTGAGATCGCGCCGCAGCATGTGCTTGCCCTCGTCGTCTCCATGGGCGAAGGGGACGATTGGCACTTCATGGATCTCCTCGGCGAGGGACGTGTGGAGGAAGCGCTCACGTTCGCGCATCAGTTACTGAAGCGCGGCGTCACCTCTGCTGAACTCTGGAATCGGCTCCTGTGGCGGGTGAGCCAGCTCGTACTCGTCTCCGGTGCCGTTGCGGAGGGCGTGACGCAGCCGAATGCGATTGCCGCGGCAGTCGGGATGAATCCGTACGTCGCCCGTTCGCTCCTCGCATCTGCGCGGAGACTCAAGCCGGACGCTCTCGTATCCATCGTCGACCGTGTCGTGGAGATGGATGTGAGTCTCAAGACCGGCGCATTCAAGTCCACCGTGGAAGCTCCCGAAGAAATGAATGCCATCGTTGACAGATGTATCCTGGCGTTCAGGGAAGGATGACAGGGAATGTAAAATGGGAAATGCCAAATGGAATAACGTTCAATTGACCAACACCTTCGTTCATTTGGCATTTCTCATTTGGCATTTTGCAGTTCTTACTTCTCTTCCTGAATCGTCTTCAGGATGTCTTCCACGTGTGCATCTTCACTCTGCTTGAGGGTGGACTCTTCCTCCACGCGCTTGAGGCGCCGCGTGGAACGCTCTTCGCGGGTTTTCTCGGCGAGTTGTTTGGAGTCTATTTCGCCGATCTCTTTGGCATACTTCTTGTCGATCTCCTGCAGCTGGCGCTTCTCCGTTTCGAGGATATCTTTGAGATTCGCGCGCTGTTCCGGGGTCATGACAAAAAGGATGTTGATCCAGTATTGTCGTTCTTCATTGTTCATGCTCTCCGATCCGAGAATGAGCGCAATGAGATCGGGAAATTGAGTCTGTGCTTCGGGCGGGATGATGACCGACGACGTACTCGGAGGAATCGGAGCTGGAGAGGGATCGGCCATACTGCACTGAGCCTAGCGCAAATGCTCTCAGACGGGAAGGTGCCGCGCACTACGCCACCTTCAATACCTCGTACTTCAGCATGCCAGCCGGGGTCGCCACCTGAACGGAGTCACCCTTCACTTTGCCGATGAGCGCCTTGCCGATGGGAGATTCGTTCGAAATCTTATGGTCGAGCGGGCTCGCTTCCGTGGAACCGACAATCGTGTACGACTCCGGATCATGGTTATCCGTCTTGTTGCGCACGGTGACAGTGGAGCCGATCTCCACTTGCTTGCTGGCATGAGCGGCGATCTTCTTCTCCGAGATGATCTTCGCATTCTTGATCTTCTGTTCGAGCTCGAGGATGCGGCCCTCGACGAACGCCTGTTCGTTCTTTGCCTCTTCATACTCCGAGTTCTCCGAGAGATCACCGTACGAAATGGCCTCTTTGAGACGTTGTGCCACCTCCTGCCGACGGACGGTCTTGAGATTCTCCAGTTCGTCTTTGAGCTGCTTCAAGCCCTCTTTCGTGACGAGCGTCTGATCGTCGCCGAAGGCTCCGGAGCCGTTGCCTGTACTTAAGTCTTCGTCGGCGGTTACGATCGGATCATCCATGAGGGAGAGGGGAGGAACCGGGGCATTTTAAGGGGATTTCTGTGAGGGGGCAACCAAGATACAGCTGCATTTTACCTGCGAGCCAGCAGATCCGGCCACCGGAGCAGTTCCAGGTGTTCAGGTGATTCGATCTGGCAGATAGCCTCGATGACGCGTTTGGCAAGCTGAACGTTCGTGATGAGCGGGATGCCCTGATCGGTGGCGGTCCGGCGGATGAAGTAGCCGTCCGTCTGATCGGCGCCCATCGAGTGGGTGGGGATGTTGATCACGAGGTCGATGCGCTTGTGTTCAAGGTACTCGCGGATGTTCGGGCTGCGCGGTTCGGAGACTTTGTAGAGGAGAGCGGAGGGGACCGAACGCGATTCGAGGAATTCGTGCGTATGTGTTGTGGCGAAGAAAGAGAAGCCGCGTTCGTGGAGTTGCATGATCATCGGCAGAAGATCCAGTTTGTCCTCGATGCGTCCAATGGTCACGAGGATGTTCTTCTTCGGCAGTTTGAAGCCGACGGCGAGCAGCGCCGTCAGGAGGGCCTGCCCGGCATCCAGTCCGAAGCATCCCACTTCGCCCGTGGAGGCCATCTCCACGCCGAGGCGCGGGTCCGCTCCCCGCAGGCGGCTGAAGCTGAATTGAGCGGCTTTCACGCCGACGTAATCGAGGTCGAGCGTCTGATAGCGGATGGTTGTCGGTGCTTTCTTCAGCAGAGCCTGCGTGGCAAGGGTGATGAAGTTCTCCCCGGTCACCTTGCTGGCGAAGGGGAAGCTGCGGCTTGCACGCAGGTTGCACTCGATGACTTTCAGCCGGTTGTTACAGGCGAGGAATTGGATGTTGAACGGGCCCGAGATCATCAGGCCCTTCGCGATCTTCTTCACGATGGTCTTGAGTTTTCGAAGTGTCTCGAGGTTCACGCGCTGCGGCGGGAGCACGAGGGTGGCGTCTCCCGAGTGGACGCCGGCATTCTCCACGTGTTCGGAGATGGCGTAGATCAGCAGCTTCCCGTCCTGTGCCACGCCGTCGAAGTCGATCTCCTTCGCGCCCTGTTCGAATTTCGATACGACGACGGGCGCCTCCTTATTGATGAAGGCGGCTTGGTTCACGTAGGACTCGAGGTCTCCGTCCGAATGGACGACTGCCATCGAGGCGCCGGAGAGGACGTAACTGGGCCGAACGATGACGGGATAGCCGACCTTCTGTGCGAACAGGCGCGCGGAGCGCACATCGGCAAATTCCTTCCACTCGGGTTGTTCCACTTTGATTTCGTCCAAGAGCGAGCTGAACTTGTGGCGATTCTCCGCGCGATCGATGTCCTCGGGACGGGTTCCGAGAATGGGAAGGCCCGCGCGCGCGAGCTTGGGGGCGAGGGAGTTGGGGATCTGACCGCCCATCGAGACGACGAGACCTTCGGGTCGCAGGAGATCGGCGATGTCACGGACGCGCTCCTCGGTGAGCTCTTCGAAGAAGAGAAGATCGCACTCGTCGTAGTCCGTGCTCACGGTCTCCGGATTGGAGTTCACCATGATGACAGAGAATCCCTGTCGTTGGAGCTCGTGTGCCGCCTGCACGCAGCACCAGTCAAATTCCACCGACGAGCCGATAGAGTACGGACCGCCGCCGAGGACGACAACACTGTGGGCGGGCGCAGGATTGCCCGCGTCTGCGATGGCGATATCGTGCTCCGTTCCGTGATATGTCATGTACACGTAGTTCGTCTTCGCGGGAAATTCGCCGGCGAGCGTATCGACCTGTTTCACGACAGGGGTGATGCCGTGCGCGAGGCGGTCGGCACGGATGTCTTCCGCCTTCTTGTCCGTAATGGCGGCAATCGCTCGGTCCGAGAACCCGCAGACTTTTGAACGCTTCAAGAGCTCTCCTTCGAGGGAAGCATGGCGCGCATGAGCCAGCTCTTCCGCGATGAGCGCGCAGGCCTTGATGCGGTGCAAAAACCAGCAGTCGATCCCCGTCGCGCGGTTCACTTCTTCAGGGGTCCACCGTCCGCGCAGCGCTTCCGCGACGGCGAAGAGCCGCCGCGGCGTGGGACGTTTCATCTCCTTCTCGATGTCGGGAAACGTGAACGGACACGGATAGAGACCCTCCGCGCCGATATTGAGCATCCTCAGAGCCTTCTGAAGGGCCTCCTCGAAGGAACGGCCCAGGGCCATCACCTCGCCGACCGATTTCATCTCGCTCGTCACCTGATCGGAGACGAATCGAAATTTCTGGAGATCCCACCGGGGGACTTTCACGGCGACGTAGTCGAGCGACGGTTCGAAGTCCGCGCATGTCACCTGCGTGATCGCGTTTTGGAGTTCTGGCAGCGTGTAGCCCAACGCGAGTTTGGCTGCGACGAAAGCGAGCGGGTAGCCCGTGGCTTTCGACGCGAGCGCCGAAGAGCGGCTCAGGCGCGCATTCACTTCGATGACGCGGTACTGGCGGGACTTCGGGTCGAGGGCGAACTGGATGTTGCACTCGCCGACAATCGCGAAGTGCCGGATGACTTTGAGCGAGATCGAACGCAGCATCTGGTAGTCGGTGTTGTCGAGCGTTTGGCTCGGGGCGATGACGATGGACTCGCCGGTATGGATGCCGAGCGGGTCCACATTCTCCATGTTGCAGACCGTGATGCAGTTGTCTGCGTTGTCCCGTACCACTTCGTACTCGATCTCCTTCCATCCGGTAAGGTCTTCCTCCACGAGGATCTGCGGCGACTCGACGAATGCCACTTTCACCAGTTCATGGAGTTCGCGTTCGGTGGCGGCGCGGCCGCTGCCTTTGCCGCCGAGAGCGAACGCGCCGCGAATGATGACGGGATACCCGATCTCCTCCGCTGCTTTCAGCGCGGCTTCCGGCGACTCGCAGGCTCGCGAGAGGGGGACGGAAACACCGATGACATTCAGCTCTTCATTGAAGCGCCTGCGGTCTTCGGTGTCGTGGATGCTCTTGATCGGCGTGCCCAGAACCCGCACGTTGTGCTGTGCGAGGATGCCTTGTTCACTGAGCGCAAGGCCGCAGTTGAGTGCTGTCTGACCTCCGAAGGAGAGGGAGATCGCTTGGGGCTTCTCCGCTTCGATCACCCGCTCGACGAAGGAGACGGTCACGGGTAGGAAGTAGACGCAGTCCGCAAGCCCCCAGCTCGTCTGGTTCGTGGCGATGTTCGGGTTCACGAGCACCACGCGTGCACCCTCCTCCTTGAAGGCTTTGATCGCCTGGCTGCCGGAGTAGTCGAACTCGCCCGCTTCGCCGATCTTCAGTGCTCCGGAGCCAAGGAGCAGGATCGTCTGTCCGCGTACGCTGCCCGTTTTTGAAAAACGCACTCCCGTGCCCTCTTGGGGCTCACGGGAGCCGCGATCAGAGCGTTGCATCATGTCCGCGAAAGAGTAGACGAGGGGAGGGGAGGACGCAAATGAAAAATCCTCCATTGCTCTGGGGGAGACGCGTTCGTTGTCGTCACGGGGTTCTCCTGTTACGATGCCGTCGTCCCCTCCGCTCTCATGCGTTTTGCTTTTCGCTGCAGTACCGCTTTCGGTTTTCTCGCGCTTGCTGTCCCCATGCTCGTGTCTGCCGCTTCCCTGAATGATTTCACGAGTGACGCCGAGCTCTTCAAGAGCGAAATAGATACATCCCAGCAGGAGAGCGCCGATCAGGCGCTCGATCAGGCGGCCGAACAGTCGAAGGAGCTCTTTCCTGACCGCTCAAGCGAAGTGGGGACCGGGGCGACCAAGCGCACGCTTGAGGAAGACCCCGTTTTCCTCACCGTGCGCGTCGAAGATTTCCCCGTGGTTCTCAAGGACGTGCCGAAGGTGGAGTGGTTTGCGCCGTACGTGCGGGACACAGCCGAGCGCGGCATCCTTGCGGGGTACCGCGATGTCAACGGATTGCCGACGGGGCAGTTCGGACCGGCGGATCATCTCACCATCGAACAACTGGCGAAGATCGCCGTCGTCGCGGCGGGGATCGATACGGCTGCGTGTGCCGGCTCGGGTGTGCTGAAGAATTCCTCCGCGGTCGATCGTTGGTCGGCTCCATACATTCTCTGCGCGGAGACGAACGGATGGGCGGTATTCAGCGACGGATCCGTCCCCGTTCGCAAGCTCGCATCCCGCAGCGAGGTGGTGGTCACGCTCCTGCAGGCTTTCTCCCTTCCCGTTTCCGGCGAGACGTCGCAACGCTTCAGTGACGTCGGTGCTTCCACGGAATTCGCCGCGGCCATCGAACGTGCGGCGCAGGATGGCATCGTCGCGGGTTATACGGATGTGCAGGGCAATCCGACGGGCACCTTCGGCCCCGCTGATCCGGTTCTCCGTGCAGAGATGGCGAAGATCGTCTCGCTGGCGTTGCAGTTGTACGGCGGACGGTAGGGTTAGGAATTAAGGTTAGGATTAGGGCTGAGGTTGAAACTCGTCCCTAACCCTAATCCTAACCCTAACCCTGATAACGATGATGCCCCTTGTATTCGTGAACGACGTATGAGGCTTCCGTAGAGGCGCGCGTGTGATGCACGCAGGCGCTGCCGGTGATGACGAGGGCTGCGCCGACGATCTGGTACCAGGCGACTGTTTCGCCGAGTATGACGAATGCGAAGAGGGCGGATCCTGCGATGGTGAGCGTCGAGAGGAGGGAAACGGTGGCGACGGGCAGCCGCTCAATGGATTCGTAGTAACTGAAGATGACGAGAAAACGGGAGATGAACCCGTAGCCGAACAGGACGGGCAGAAGTGCGAGGGGAAATTCCGCGAGTTCGGCGCGGAAAGGGTGGGGGACGAAGGGGGAGAGGAGGAAGAAGCAGAAGATGGCGACTGCCGATCGGATGACGATGATGAGCTCAGAGTCGATTTTCCTGAGAGTTGTGGCGATGATGGTGCCTCCGACGGCGAAGAGGATGCCGGAGAGGAAGATGGCGATGTCGCCGCTGCTCACCGTGAGGCTGCTTGTGAATCCTTGCAGGGACACGAAGACCACGCCGGCGATGATGATCGAGCCGCCGATGATGTGCGAACGCGTGAGATGCTGGCTGGCGAAGAACACGGCGAACACAATCATGAACAGCATTTCCGTCATACCGAACAGTTGGGCATTGATCACGGACGTGCGTTCGAGTCCGTAGAACCAGAGGAGCGGTGCGATGATGCCGTTGAGCATGCCGGCGATCGCAGCGAGAACGAGTGTGTTGCGGTCCATTCGCCAGATGTTCCTTATGAGCGGGATGGAACCGAATGAGAGCAGCGCGAAGAGGAGCATCATGCACTCGCTTAAGACGAGCATCGAGAGCGGCGAGAAGACCGTCCCCAGTTGTTTGGCGAAAGGAGCGGTGGTCGAGCTGGATGCCACCATGAGGAACAGGAAGAGCCAGCCGGTGGATGTTTCACACCAGGTGATGCGTCGCTGCGGCCAGATGCGCGGGAAGAGGGCGATAAGGGTTTGCATGTTGCTAATACCATTATACCATATATTCTAATATTTACCATATACGGTTTGACCCCGAAGAATCTTGCGATTCAATCGATAGTTCTGCTGCCTCGTAGACTTTTTGTCTATTGCATGCGTACCCGGAAACTGCGCATACTGCATCGAATTCTTCCCCACTTTCCATGATCCTCTCTCGTTTCTCGCGCGCCTCTCTCGCGCTTTTTTTGGCGGGTGCCGCTTGCGGTATCGGAGCCACCGCCGTCGCGACCAGTCTCGGATCCGCCGTTTTCGATGACGTTCGTACGGGCTCTTTTTACGACGCCGCAGTCGGGGAGATGTATGCCGCAGGCATTATCCGCGGCTACCAGGACGGACGTTTCGGACCGGATGACTACGTCACTCGCGGTCAGCTTGCAGTCATGCTCCAGCGGTTGAAAGCAGATCTGACAGGCAATGTCTCTTCTTCATCGTCGTCTTCCCGCTCTTCTTCGAGCTCAAGCTCCTCCTCTTCTTCCGTGGCAACGACGCAGAATCCTGCCGGCACCATCCGGTTCACTGCGGAGACGTACACGGGCAAGGAGAATGGCGCGACTGCGTCCGTGACCGTCATCAGGGCGGGGGGAGTGACGGGGGCCGTGACTGTGGATTACGCGACGTCCGACGGGACGGCGAAGGCCAATACCGATTACGAGCCGTCTTCCGGCACCTTGCACTTCTCTGACAAGCAGAGCACGGCGGCGTTTCCGGTGAAGCTGCTCAATAACACGCTGACGGACGGGACCCGAACGATCACGCTCACGGTGAGCAATGCGAAGGGAGGTGCTGTGCTCGGCACGCCCGTCACTGCCACGCTGAACATCACAGATGATGAGTCTCCGGCCAGTTCTTCCAACTCTTCCACTTCGAGCACGAGTTCCACATCGGGCTCAACGGGAGGCGGAACGTTCTCCTTTGGAGCCTCGGCATACGAGATAGTGGAAGATGCAGGCCGGATCAATGTGACCGTCGTGCGCACCAACAGCACGTCCGGGCAGGCAACGGTGCAGTACTCCCTGACGAACGGAACGGCGCTGGCAACACAGCACTACAATGCTTCGGGCAGTTCGATCACATTCTTGAACGGTGAATCGAGCAAGACGTTCCCTGTGTTGATTACGGATAATGAATCCATCAATGGGAATAAGACATTCACCGTAACGCTCACAAGCACGAATGCCAGCGCCTCCCTCGGAGACTTGAAGAGTGCGGTCGTGACGATTGCCGATGATGAAATCATGGCGGCGGGGAGTGGGTCGCTCAAATTCGGGAAATCGACGTTTTTAACGGGATCATCGTCATCCGATACGAAGATACCGGTCACGGTGCAGCGTGTCGGCGGTACGAAGGGGACGGTGAAGGTATCATTCGCCACCTACGACGTCACTGCGGTGGCCGGTCTCGACTACACATCGGCGCAGGGAACGCTCACCTTCGTGGATGGCGAGTCGCTGAAGACGATCTCCATCCCCTCCATCGAGAGCTCGCGCAACAAGTCGGGAACGAAGTTTGGCGTGCGCCTCACGTCTTTGGAGGGTTCGACCATCACGTCTCCCACGGAGACGACCGTCGAGTTTGAGTGAGAGTTTTGGCATGGAAGGGAACCTTGACGGTTCCCTTCCATGAGCCATCCTTCCCTTCAAGGAGGCGCTCCAGCGCGGGACCCGCGAGACCCGCGCTTCGCGCATCATGAAAATATCGTATACTTAGTCGTGAAGATTGCTCCTTCGAGGCCTTCTTGCCGCTGTGGTGAAATGGTAGACACGGGGGACTTAAAATCCCCTGCCCGTAACAGGGCATGCTGGTTCGAATCCAGCCGGCGGCACCATTCGACTCGCATTTCGCTACGCGAAATGCTCGCTCATGGTAAACCAAGGGCAGTTTTTCCAAGCGAGTCGAATGACTCTGAACGAACGAAGCGAAGCGCAGTGAGTCGAAGAGCTCAACACATTCGGCTTTCAACTCGTTAAGGAACCTCTGAAAAATGCCAATTTGTCACCCTGAGCGGAGACGAAGGGCGACAAATTGGCAAATGGGCACATGTCATGGTTCGTCTTCGCTCACCATGACACGTTTTTCAGAGGTTCCTTAAATGGGCAGGGCCTCCGGCCGCGAGGTCGGCAGGACGTGCTTGCCGGATTCTCCCGGCTTGAGTGCGATGCCTGTCGACGGGTCCACTTCTTCCGCCGTGAGGATGAGACGATGGAGAGCGGTGCCGATGGGCGTACAGGTCATGAGGGTGCCCAGTCTCTTGTTCGACGGTTGGTCGAGCACCGCCACGTTCGTCGGACTCACTTCCTCCTTCGTGCGGATGATGTAGCGGTGCTTGTCCCCGCCGAAGTACACCCAGTAATCGTCACCCGGCTTGAGTTCGTTCAGGCGCGCGAAGACCGTCTTATACTTTCCGGGCGCCCACGGATAGTAGGAGCTATGGCCCGTGACGAAGAAGTTGCCCGCCTGGCCGGGTTTGGCCGTGCCCGGATAGTGCACGACGCCGTCCTGCAGTGCCGTTTGGATATCCTTCTCGACTTGTGCCCAGTCTTCTTTCAGCAGAGCGTCAAATGGCGGCGTGGCAATTGGCACATTGAGGTTCAACCTCGGCACGATGAGCCGATCTTCCGGCGGGCCGACCGGCGGCAGGAAACTCAAGAGGTCACCCATGCTCCCGCCGGCTACCGAGAGGGACGGTGCGTTGGCGAGGTGATCCTTCAGCTTGCTGTCCACGGATTCGCTGAGCGCCTGCACCGAGCGGGCGTGCTCGATGGGGTTGATGCGTTCGGAGACGATGTTCCAGAAACTCTCGTAGTTCAAAGTCACGAAGAGGGCGACGAAGATGGCTGCAAACGTTCCGCCGAACCGCACGGTGTCGAGGAGGAAAAGCGTGACGCGCGTGTAACGTTTGGGCTTCCGGGAAGGGGAAACGATCCATACAGGCTGCGTGAGAAACGCCCACAGTGTGCCACTGGCCACAGAGAGCGCGGTGCCGACGGATCGGAGCGAACTGCCGAGCGTACGGAAACTGAAGCGGTACTGATCCGTGCACTCATTCAGCAACTCCTCCGAGATCTGCCGGATGGTCCATCGGACCTCTGCGAAGATCGAACATACAGGCTTCGGTGGCTTCTTCATCTCCGCGGGAAGCGGCTCATCCTCGATCGTCCATTCGGCTTTCAGGAGCGCAAGTCCGGGGACTCTCCCTGTTTCCGGAGTGGTCACAACATCATCATCTTCCGGGAGGATGATCATCCCGTCCGGATCGACGTCGGCGCGGTGGCGGCGCGGGTGGAGTGGTATCACGGAATTATAGCAGAAAAGCGCTTAAGATGCAGCAGGAAAAGGGGAAGAGCATAGCACGATTTGAGGGCGGAAAGGAGGTGCCGGTTTTCCTTCAATCGCTTCCCGTAATCATCCCCCCGCCCACGATTTCCTCTCCGCGGTACAGCACGGCAGACTGCCCCGGTGCGATGCCGCCGACGGCGCTCCTTGCGAAGCGAAACGTCGCTCGTTTTCCCGTTCGGACGAGCAAGCCTGGCATGCGCTCTCCGAGCGAGCGGATGCGCACGTCCAGGGGGATTTTCTTGCGCTCTGCGGGCGCAGGCCCGATCCAGTGCAACTGCGTCATCGTGAGGCCGTTGCTTCGCAATTCCCCGCGCGGAGCGACGATGAGCAGATTTTGACGCGGGCGCTTCTCGACGACGTAGAGGGGAATTCGGAGCCCCCCTATCTTGAGTCCTCTGCGCTGTCCGATGGTGTAGAAGGGCAGCCCCCTGTGCGTGCCGACGGTCTTCCCTGCGCGCGTTCGGATGGATCCTTCGCGACTGCCGCGCACGTAACGCTTGAGGAAGGGGAGCGCGTCCTTCTCGGGGAAGAAGCAGAGGTTCTGGCTTTCGCGGTAGCTTGCGCGCTCAAGCGGAATCTTCCACTTCTTCGCGAGCGTATAGACGGCGCTTTTCTTGAGCGTTCCCAACGGGAAGAGGGAACGGAGGCGCTCGGCATCCGACAGACGGTAGAGGTAATAACTTTGGTCCTTTTTGGAGTCCTTGGCGACGAGGAGCGCGACGTATTTCCTGCCGTGCGCATCGATCTTCTCTTTCAGCCGCGCATAGTGGCCGGTGGCCACCTTGTCACACTTTTTCTTCTTCGCGAGTTTCAGGAGGTGTGCGAACTTGAAGGTCGGATTGCAGAGCACGCACGGATTGGGGGTGAGGCCTCGTGCGTAGGCTGCGATGAAAGGATCCACCACTGCCTTCTTAAACTCCCGCTCGAGTGAGACGACGGAGAACGGAATGCCGAGTATTCTTGCCACGCTCTTCGCGCGACTCTGCGCCTGCAGAGTGCAGCACTTGGAGGGGAGGATCTTCGCGGACGCGGGGGCACGCGGATCCTGCCAGAGCTTCAGGTGCACGCCTACGACGTCATGGCCGCGCGCTTTCAGAAGGCAGGCGACGACGCTCGAATCCACTCCGCCGGACATGGCGACAAGAATCTTCATGAAGGGGTAGGGTTAGGGAAATCGTTCCGATCGTCCAATAGCGACACCCCTAACCCTAACCCTCACTCCTAACCCTAACCTAGATATTTCCGATTCAAGTGGTAGGTGAAGTAGCCGATGGCGATGAACACCAGCCCGAGGAGGACGAGCGACAGCGGCCAGCCGAACCCGGAACTGAAGTACTCCGAAGTGATCTTCAGGATGTAAGCCATCAGAAACATTGCGCCGAAAACGAGGAAGGCACGGGTCTTGAAAACCACGCCGAGGAAGATCACCGCAAGGTCGATGCCTGGGAAGAGGAGCTCCCACACGAGGGATTGCTCAGGCCGCCAGCCGCCGAGCGCAAGCGTGGAAGCGAGGAAACCGAGGATGCCGAACGCGTAGAGCGGACCGGTGAGCATCTTGCGGCGCTCGTGATCCCGGAACGAGTAACCGATGAAGATGAACGACAGGCCCGTGATCATCACGCGGTAGGCGTAGAACTTCCACTCGACGAGAATCGGGTTTCCGCCGAAGAGCAGGCTTGTGAAGGCAAAGAAGAGCCACGTCGCGTAGATGATCGTGAAGAGGAGGAAGAAGTTCCTCTTGTAGAGGCTGTACGAAGCAAGGTACGTGCCGAGGAGGATACCGGAGATCACCACGTTCGTTCCCGCCGTCTCCACATCGAAACCGGCCTCGTGGAAGGTGATGAAGAGGCCTGTCGGCAACAGGATCGTCGAAAGGAAGAAGAACGCAGTCGTGAGGTTCTGCGTGATTTTCCTCTGCATGTAGAGCACTCCCATGACGTAGGCGGCGATGCCGACTCCGAGAGTCACGAGAATTCTTGTAATGGAGTTGAGCATCTCCCAGTTCTGTACGATGAGAACGGTGATGCCGATGAAGATGATGAGCCCGCCGATGTAGTAGAGGATCTCGGTGAAGCGCGAGGCGGTACCGTGTTGCGACGGAGAGGATTTCCCTTGGCGCAGGGCTTGGAGCACTTCCTGTTCCGAAACGAGGTGCTGCTCGGCGAGAACGGAGAGCTGACGGAGAAGATCGTGCTTATCCATGGGGAGTTAGGGAAGGACCCATCCGAGGAACTCGTAGTTCCAGTAATTTCCTTCGGATGTCTTGAGAGTGATCTTCTGCCCCGCGAAGCGATTGCGCAGGTAGAAGGTGCTATAGCTATTGTCGCGGAAATCGAACGGGAAGAATCCTCCGCCGTTGCCGCGTACTACCTCATACCCGTCCGGTGCGACTCCGCTGGGGTCGAGATTGAGCTTCTTCGCCTCTGCTGCGGTGATCGTTGTGCTCTCCTTTTTCGTGATGTCGAAGAGGTAGAGCGTGGCCCGTCCGGGAACAATTGCATTTTTTGCCACGTTGCGGGGGATCTCCTCCAGCTTGCCTCCGGAGACGCGGTACTGCCACTGGTAGTCATAGGAATCACCCGTGAGATACAGGAAGTTGTAGCGAGGCGGTGTGGCGAAGAAAGCGGGAAGATAGATGCTCGCTGCGACGAACAGAATCATGAGAACGGGGATCGCGATGCCGATGATGAGGGTGGGGTTCCTCTTCCAATCCATAGGGGTTTCATCGTACTCCATCGCATGCCTTTCACAAGAGGGCGACTCCACCGAAGTCCGTCTTTGTAAATACGCGCTTCCCCCCGGCGCGCTCGTGCTCCATAATTGAACGGTGATTGAAAAATTGCGCGCACTGGCCGCGGAGCATGCTTCCGCACAACGGTCCCTGCAGGACCCCAAGATCTTCTCCGATCCGAAGGCTGTTGTGCGCTTGAAGCGGCGCATGGCCGAGCTCGAGCCGCTGCTGAAGCTCCTGAGCGAATATGATTCCTGCGAGCGGTCGATCGGGGCGGTGGAGGAGGTGAAGGATGATCCGGGTCTTTTCGTGCTTGCCAAGGAGGAAGCGGAGCATGCCCGCGGGCGGCTGCCGCAGTTGCTTGCCGAGATGAAGAGCTTCCTCATTCCTTCGGATCCCGATGACCAGAGGAATGTGATCCTCGAAGTGCGCGCCGGAACGGGCGGAGAGGAGGCGGCGCTCTTCGCAGCGGATCTGCTGCGGATGTACCTGCGTTTTTGTGAGAGGAAAGGATGGAAGGCGGAGCTTATGGACAAGACCGATGCCGAGGGCGGGGGAGTGAAGGAAGCCGTGTGCCGCATCGAGGGGGAAGGCGTCTTCGGGGAACTCAAGTATGAGTCCGGCGTCCATCGCGTGCAGCGCATCCCGGTGACGGAGGCGAAGGGGCGCGTCCACACCTCCGCCGCGAGCGTGGCGGTGCTGCCGGAGGCCGAGGAGCGGGACATCGCGATCCGGCCGCAGGATTTGAAGGTCGATACATTCCGCAGCGGCGGCGCAGGCGGACAGAACGTGAACAAGGTGGAGACGGCCGTACGCATCACCCATCTGCCGACGGGCACGGTGGTCGCGTGCCAGACGGAGCGCAGTCAGCTTCGCAACCGGCAGCTTGCCATGCAGCTTCTCTCGAGTCGCCTCTATCAGGCCGAACAGGACCGCGTCTGCGCCGAGCGCGGGGAGATGCGTTCCGGACAGATCGGTTCGGGGGACAGAAGTGAGAAGATCCGCACGTACAACTTCCCGCAGGATCGCGTGACGGATCACCGGCTCGACCGCAATTTCTCCAATCTGCCGGCGATCATGAACGGAGACATCGCGGCACTCACGACAGCGCTCAAAGAGAAGGTCATGGAGGAGAGGCTGAAGAAAGTGGGGTGAGGATGGAATGGCATTTTAAACCCGCCGCCCAATAGTGGGCGGCGGTCTGCGCAATCGCGCGTTCGGCATGTGGAGGCGATCCGTCTCGAGCGCGTACGTACAGGCGCTCGAGGGGGTCAGTTACCCCAGATTGGGGTCGGAGGTGTGAACCGCATCGACCAGCTCGGAGGACAGACGGTACCCTTGCAGGTCCATTTCGACCCGCAGATCGTTTCCGGGGAGCGAGGTGACGGTGAACGTTTCACCGTACCGCACCGTGATGTCTCCGTTGACACGCCGAGGGTTCGGCGTGACCAACTGATCGTTGAGATACAGGTTGTAGAACAACCCGTCGACCACGGCCCCATTGGGATCTGTGACCGTCACCTGAACGATCTCGACCTCGTTGGCCTGATACAAACAGGCCCCCGTCTGGTCATCGATCGTGTTGATGACCTCGATCACATCACCGCCGCCGTCCGGATCCCGGAACACAACATCGGCTGCGCGGTAGCGCAGCTGATCGTTCCTCGAGATACCGTCGTCGGCTTTCAGAGTGTCGGCAACGTCGGTCGCCTCGCCCGTGATGGCGTCGAGGAAATCATTTCCGGGTCCGCCTTCGAGGAAGTCGAAGCCGCCGCTGCCGATGAGGCTATCATCGCCTTCCTGACCAAAGAGCTCGTCAGCGGCCTCGCCGCCGACGATTCGGTCGTTACCCGCTCTGCCGTGGACCGTCAGGCGGGCGGAGAGCCCGGAGAAGTTCAGATCGTCGGCGTAGGGAGTCCCTTCCCAAATGATCCGTTGAGCGTCTCCGAACGTTCTGCTGCCGCCGTTCCACGTGACGGTCAGTATCCCGTCGACCACGTGGGGGGTAACGTTCTGGGCGGTGTTCGCATCGATGGTCACGCGACCGTCGATGTCGGACCACCCGGACGGCAGAGGCGCGACGGGAGGAACGTACTCCTCCCAGTAGTAATGATCAGCCTTCCCCGGCACGTTCTCAGTGTCGTGCCAGTCGAGCGACTCGAGCCCGACGTAATCCTCATCGCCGCATTCCCCGAACAGGAAGTCGACCACTCCGTCCGCGAGACCGGTGACGGTCCCGTCGGGTTGAACGTTGATCGCGTTCCCGCCGATCACGTCCACGCGGAGGCCACCGTAGAGGTGGTCGCTGCCCAAACGGCCCTCGAGCCAGTCCGGGCCGCCTTCCCCCATGATCCAGTCCGGGCCTGTGCCGCCGATCCCGACGTCGGCTCCTTCGCCGAGCCAGATGACCGCTGCGGTCGACTCGGACAAGCCGGAGGCGTCCACCCGGTCATCCCCGCCGTAGGTGACTAAACCGACGGCGGCGAGGGGGGTGAGACTCTGGAGGACTTGGCCGTTCGCCGTGAGGCGAATGTCCCCGTCACTCAGAGTTTCCAGAGTCGCGGTGTCGTTGCTCGAGTATCCGAGTTCGCACTGGATCTCGACGTGAACGACAGGACTCTGGAGAGTCTCCATCGCATACACACCGATGGTGAGGAGATTTCTCCCCTCAAGGTTTTCGATGCGCAGACTTCGTGTCCGCGACTTCGTCCCGAGCCGGCTTCCTGCCGGTCTCCCTCTGACACTGCTTCGTTTCATGATTCTCACCTTTTTGTCTGTGATGGTTCAAACGAAACTTCTTTCCCACGAGACTCCGTTTCGGCTGAAATTCATACCTCCTTTCCAATGCCGATAGTGCGAATGAGCGAGTTCCCACGAACTCCCACTCCCACTCAAACGCACGCAGTTCGTAGCTGACTATTATGCATTATAAACACAAAAAGTCAATTCCATGGCAAGCTTTCGGATTATGAGGAAACCGCAGCCGGAAGCCATTCGACTGTGTCCGTGCATACAGAGGGCACCGCAGCCGGGGACCTGCCCGACCTGGCGGTCGTTCGGGCGGGCGGCTGCTGCTGGGTTGGGAAGAAAGGGCTTTACGCCCCCCTTAGCTTTCTCATCACCTCCACTCTCTTCGCGATGAGCGCCTCCGTTCCGATGTCGGAGCGGAAGCGCACGGGACCCTGCACTTGTTCGCAGAGCTTCTGTGCGATCGACTCGGCCTCGGCAATGCTCGAGGCGATGCCGACGATGCCGGCCGTGCGCGAGCCTCCGAGGTGCAGCGTGCCGTCCACGTCTTCTCTGATATCCCCGTAGAAGAGGCGGGCGTTTTCCGGCATCTTCGGGAACGTCACCTCTTTGCCGCGCTGGTCTTTGCTCACGGGGTAACTCTCCGGCGTCAAGTACTTGCAGACGGTCGCCTTGGACTCGAAGGTCACGAGAGACTCGTCGAGACTTCCATCGATGATGGCCCTACAGATCGTAACGAAATCCGATGACAGCAGCGGCAGGATATTGAGCGCTTCCGGATCACCGAGGCGCGCATTGAATTCGATGACGCGTATGCCGTCACGGACCGCCATGAAGCCCCCGTAGAGGAAGCCACGGTACGGTTCCCCGCATTCCTTGAGGAGCGCCGCCGCGACGGCTCGGTTGATCTCCTTGGCATCATCCAGGTCTCTCTTCGAGAGGAAGGGGAGGGAGTGATCGGCGTCGGTATAGGTCCCCATGCCGCCCGTGTTCGGACCGGTATCTCCGTCATAGGCGCGCTTGTGATCCTGCACGGCCGGCATGTCGACCACTTGCGTAGATGAAACGAAGGACAGCAGGCTGAACTCAATGCCTATGAGCTTCTCCTCGACGACGACCTGTCCGCATTCGCGGATGCACTCAAGGCCGTAAGCGGTGCCTTCGTCGATCGATTGGAGATGCTCGCCGCTCACCTTCACCCCCTTGCCGCCCTTGAGTGCGTCGTACTTCACCACATAGTTTCCGTGCAATTCTTGATCAATAAATGTATGCAATTCTTTTGGCTCGGGTTTCGTAAAAACTTTAAACTTCGGTGATGTTCCGATCTTGTACTTCTTGAGGAGATTGCGCGTGAAGGCCTTGCTGGATTCGATGCGTGCGAGCGACTTGAGGGGCGCCACGGAAGGGATCTCTTCCTCTTGCAGAGCGTCAGCGAGCCCGGCGCCGATCGGGTCATCCGGTCCGATGACGGCGAAGTCCGGTTTTATTTTTTTCGCGATCGATAGAACGAAATCGAAATCGAGGATGCTGCCCGTATGGAGAGTACTCGAGAGGCGCTTCAACCCCGGATTCTCTGATCCGCAGATGGAAATGATCTCGGGATGCTGCGGGCTGCGTGCGAGCGCATCGGCGATGGCGTGTTCGCGGGCGGTGGAGGCGATGAGGAGGATGCGCACATCCAAAGTATGCAGCATAGGGTGCTGAGTGCAATAGTGCTTCCTATTGCAGCGTAAGATTTGTGAGTCATTTACCGGGTTACTCAATGATGCGCGAAGGCGGGCTTTGCCCGCCTGGAGCGCCTCCTTCAAGGTTCCCTTCCACGCTTTACACCAACGCCATCATTTTGGACCGGTCTTCGTCCTCGTCGGATTTATCGAAGTCCTCCCGCATCTCATTGCGGCACTTCCCGAGGTCGCGGATCAGCTTGGGGGTCACTTCGGGGGTCGGGTATTTGCCGGTGAAGCACCCTTCCGAGAAGTGCTTGATCTTGGGGTTTCCGTATTGCACGGAGCGTCGCAAGTCTTCGATGGTGCCGTAGAAGAGGCCGTCGGCCTTGATGAATTTGCGGATCTCCTCCACGGACATGTTGGCAGCGATGAGCTCCTCCTTCGTCGGGAGATCGATGCCGTACGGATCGGGGCTGATGATCGGCGGGGCCGCGGTGGCGAAGTAGACTTTCTTCGCGCCCGCTTCGCGCACCAGCTCGACGATCTTCTTGCTTGTATTGCCGCGGACGATGGAGTCGTCGACGAGCAGCACGCTCTTGCCCTTGAACTCGAGCTCGATCGGGTGCAATTTAAAGTGCAGGCTGCGCTTGCGGATGGACTGCCCCGGCATGATGAATGTGCGGTGGATGTAGCGGTTCTTGATGAGGCCCTCGCGGTAATTCACCTTGAGTTTTCCGGCGAGGCCGGCGGCCACGGGCCGTCCCGTATCCGGCACGGGGATCACCGAGTCGATGTGGATGTGCGCATCCTTGATGCGCTTGGCGAGCGCCTCGCCCATGCGGACGCGTGCCTTGTAGACGTTCACGCCGTCGATCGTGGAATCCGGCGCGGCGAGGTACACCCACTCGAACAGGCAGGGGTTGAGCTGGCCCTGACGGACCTGGCTCGAGTGCAGGCGATTCTTGGAATCGATGAAGACGACTTCGCCTGGCTGGACGTCGCGGACGAATTCGAAGTCGAGCGCGCGGAAGGCGGAATTTTCCGAGGCGAGGATGTACTCCTCTTTCATGCCGAACTTCCGCTTGCCGAGCTGCAGCGGCCGGATGCCGTGCGGGTCGCGAAAGCCGACGATGCCCTGACCGCCGATGAGCGCAACGGCGGAGTAGGCGCCCTTGCAGTGCTTGAAGACGGAGCGCATGGCGGAGAACACCTGCTCGGGGGTGAGCTTGCCCTTCGGGCGCTGATTGCGCAGGGCCACGGAGAAGATATTCAGGAGCACTTCGGAGTCGGAGTTCGTGTTGAGGTGCCGGTACTCCTTCTCGAGGAGAAACTTCCGCAGTTCTCCGGAATTGGTGAGGTTGCCGTTGTGCCCAAGCGCGATGCCGAAGGGGGTGGAGACGAAGAACGGCTGTGCCTCGAACTCGCTCGAGCATCCCGCCGTCGGATAGCGCACGTGGCCGATGCCCATCGTGCCCTTGAGGCGGGCGAGAGACTTCTCATGGAACACGTCCTGTACGAGGCCGTTGGCTTTCTTCAGGTGGAATTGACTGTTGTACGTCATGATCCCGGCGGCATCCTGGCCGCGATGCTGCAGGAGAATGAGGCCGTCGTAGAGATCCTGAATGACATCGCGGTAGCCGGCGATGGCGAGGATCCCGCACATCAGGAGGGGAGGGAAACGCTCAAGCAGGCTTTGCGGAGAGAATCCGAAAAGCCAAAGGAGTGAAACGGTTTTTCCACGGAAGAAGTGTACAGAATTTTTTGCGAAGAGCAACTAGTTATGGCACTTTGGTCCAGAAGCGCCGCAGGAAACTTGTGCCGGGGAGGGAACAGTTTTGGGCGGCGAGACATGCAACATAGGACAGGAATACGAAGAGTAGCAAAAGAAGAATTGGTGGCAGTAGAACGTATGTGGCAGTGACTCTATCATCGAAGAGCGATGGCTCTTGTGGGAAGCCGCTTCCATTTTTCAGGTGCATGTCAAAATCAGAGAGGTACCGATGGAGCAACTTCCCAATTCGCTTGGTTCCTACAGAAGCAGAGATCGTTACAGTCGATCCTTCATCTGTGGGACGGACAATAATGGTGCATTCTTCATGGCAAGACAGTGGCTCAGATCGCCCGTGCCAGAATGACACATTTGGGCCCAGAGGGAATAGAACTAAACCGACGAGTGAGTGAGCCCACTTCGGCAGAGGATATGGCCTCTTCAGGCGTTTGAAGATTGCCGTCGCACCACTTCGATTTGAGATACTCCAATATTCTTCAGGAGCATTCATGAATGTTTGAACGAGATTCAAACAGTCAGAGATGGCCAATTTTGTGTGAAACATATACTCGATTTTCATTGCGACAAACTTACGCCTTGAGTCATGCGAAAACAACGGCTCACTTCTCCATTTGTCTCTCCTTCGCCCGGACGCAGTTTCTGATGAGGGCGGCGACGGTCATGGGGCCCACGCCGCCGGGAACAGGCGTGATGGCCGAGGCCACCTCCTTCACCGTTTCGAAATCCACGTCGCCGGTGAGTCCTTGCTCGGATCGGTTCATGCCGACGTCGATGACCACGACACCCGGTTTCACCATATCCTTCGTGATGAAGTGTCGTTTGCCCACTGCCGCGATCAGGATGTCGGCGAGCTTCGTGAGCGACGGAAGATCTTTGGTCTTGCTGTGGCAGAGGGTGACGGTCGCATTGCGGTTGAGGAGCATGATGCCGAGAGGCTTCCCGACGGTATTGGAGCGGCCGACGATGACGGCGTGTTTCCCCTCGACGGGGATCTTGTAGTGTTCGAGGAGCGCGATGATGCCCGAGGGGGTCGCGGGCGGAAGGTGCTCGAACTCACGGGAGAGGAACATCTTGCCGAGGTTGTAGGCGCCGAAGCCGTCAACGTCCTTCTTCGGATCGATCGCGCGGATGATCTGCGGCACGGCGTCATTGAGCTTGCCCGGAAGCGGGACTTGCACGATGAATCCGGAGACGTCTCCGTCGCCGTTCAGTTCCGCCACTGTCTCCATGAGCGTCTCAATGGTCGTGTCCGCCGGCAGGTGCCGGTGCTCCGAGCGCATGCCCACCTCCGCGCAACTTTTGAACTTCTGTCGGATGTAGCTCGCGCTCGCCGGATCGTCGCCGATCTGGATAACGACAAGCTTCGGATCCAATTTCTGCACGAGTTTCTTCAGAGGCGTGAGGAGCGCCGAAGCAGCTTCGCGACCGGAGAGGAGGAGGGCGGACATGGCTTCATCATACACTCTCCATTTTCTCTTTCACTCTCTCAAAAATCTCTTCCGCTGCGCTGTGCTTCGGTCCGGAGGTGTCGATGCGGATGATGGAGTGGTCCTCTTCGGCCATATGTGCGTAGAGGTCGTACACACGTCTCTGGAAGGTGGCTTCTTCGAGGGCGTCGAGTTTCGCGCGGCTCTTCAGGCGCCGGATGCACACATCAAACGGGGGCATGAGCAGGAAAACGAGAGAAGGCTGAATAAAATCTTTGTTCAATTTTTCGAGCTCCTCTCTGCGGATACCGAGTGCTTCGCCGTAGGCGAGTGTGGAGGGGGTGTACCGGTCGGAGATGACGGTGGAACCGGCGCGCAGTGCCGGAGAGATGACTTCTTTCAGATGCCAGGCGCGATCGGAACAGAACCGCTTCTGAAGCTCCAGGGGGGAGAAGGTCGCCCCTGTGTCCAGATCGTTTCGGATAGCCGTGCCTATGGGTCCATCCGTCGGCTCAAACGTGCAGAGCACCTTCAAACCTTGCGCTTCCAGTCTTTTGGCCAGCAGGGCGCTATGGAGCGTTGTTCCGCCGCCGTCGGGCCCTTCGAGTACGATGAAGAGAGGTCGCATGTTGTGGGGTAGCGTACCCGTTCGGTTCCGCTTCATCCAGAGGCAAAAATCTGCTATAATCAATGGATTCATTATGCGTGCGTTTACGATCATCACGCGGCATCCGGCCCTCGCCGGAGAGACCGCTTCGGGATTCCTGAAGTGGTACTTCGCGGAAGTGCCCCTGCACTTCCTGCGGAGTTACGGCGAGTACTTCCGCGCGCTCAACGAAATCTTCTCCTTCTGGTTTCTCATCAAGACTTTCTTGAGCCCCTGGAAGGGGATCGTCGACCGCACGGAGCGCAGGGGTTTCGATTTGAACCTCATGGCTCAAGCCATCGTTCTCAATATCACGTCGCGCATCATCGGGATGGTCTTCCGCTTGACCGCGCTCATCGTCGGCATAGTCGTGGAACTGGTGTTCTTCACCGCGTTCACCGCCATGATCATCGTCTGGCTCGCATTCCCCGTGCTCTTCATCCTTGACCTCGTCCAAATCTTCTAACGTGGATCGCCAACCCTTTGATATCACCGGGACGCACGTGGCGATTGGAGTCGCACTCCATCGCATCCTGTTCGGGCCCATCGCACTCCTGCTTTACGGAGCCTTCGGCGTCGTTGTGGGCTTGATGGCGGCGATGGGCGAATCGGCGTCCGCCATGATTGCGACCGCGTTGCTGCTCTTCCCGCTCATCGTCATACACGCCTTCATCGATCAGCGATTTCTGCGGGATGATCGGCCGCTTCCGTGGATACCCACGGGCCCGCAGGATTACCTCTCCTTCGAGATTGTGCGGCGGATACAGGATCTCTCATCCGTCACACCTGCGCATCTCCTGACTGCCGCCGTGAAAACGCGTGGTGGAACGTTCATCGTGCAGGAGATGGGGCTGGAGGTTCCTGAGTTCCTCGTGCGGGCTCTCCAGACGTTGGAGCGTGGCGGGGAATCCATTCCCGCAGGCGCGGCATTCATGGCATTGGCGATGGAGGAGATGAAAGAGATGGAGCGGCTGCGGATCGATGCGGCGGTGCTTCTTTCGGTCTTCTTTACGCGCATCGAGGCCTTCGAGCCGATCTTGAATGCGTGCGATCTGTCGATCGAGAACGTCGATGCACTCCTCAAGTGGGAGTCTTTCCACGCGCTCTATGAGCACCGCATGCCCTTCTGGTCGCCCGAGGCGCTGCTCGGATCTTTCGGCGGCATCGGTCGCAGTTGGGTGATGGGCTACACCGACGCGCTCGATCGGCTTACGGAGGATTTGAGTGATTCAATCCTCTGGAAGGGCAAGAGACTCATCCGCATCCACGATGCCGAGCGGAAGGAAGCACTGCGCATCCTCGGAAAGTCCGATCTGCATAACCTGCTGCTCATCGGTTCCGTCGGTGTGGGCAAGCGTTCCTTAGTGAACAATATGACGTTCGATCTCCGCAAGCGCGAGCGCGATGCGTTCAGCGCCTACACGCGCGTCATCACGCTCAGGACCGAGGAGCTCCTCTCCGGCGTGGCGAACCCCGACACGTTCCTGCTCTTCGCACTGAAGAAAGCGCAGGAGTCCGGCAAGTTCATCCTCGTCATCTTTAACCTCGCACTGCTGCTCAAGTCGGGTGGCGAGAAGCTCCGCGCGATCCTCACGCGCTTCCTGCAGGAGAAGAACATCCAGCTCATCGGCATCATCGACAGCGAGGACTACCACCGGTTCGTGAAGAGCGATCCCGGTCTCGATCACTATTTCGAGAAGGTGATGGTGGATGAAGCGACGGACGAGGAAACCATGTCCGTGCTCATGGAGCAGTATTTCCGCGTACGCTCCAAACACGTGGTGCGCGTCACCTTCAAGGCGTTGCGCAGCATCATCGCGCTGTGCAAGCGTTACCTCGGCGGGGCTTCCTTCCCGGGCAAGGCCGTTTCCGTGCTGGAGGACGCGCTCGCGCTCGCGCGCAGCGCAGGGGATTCCTTCGTGCGCGACGAGCACATCCGGGCGATCATCTCCCAGAAGGCGCGCATCAACGTGCGCGAATTGTCGGGAGACGAGCGCAGCAAACTGCTGAAGCTCGACCAAGCCATGCGGGCCAAGATCGTGGGGCAGGACGAAGCCGTGACGAGTCTCGTGAGCGCGCTCAAGCGCGCCCGTCTGGAGATCAAGGCCAGCGAGCGCCCGCTCGGGACGTTCCTCTTCCTCGGGCCGACCGGCGTGGGCAAGACCCACACGGCGAAGGTCCTCGCAGAAGAGTACTTCGGTTCCGCGGATCGCATGATTCGTCTGGATATGAACGAGTTCGGCACGGAGGCGTCCGTCGCCGGCATCGTCGGATCCGCCGGTGAGGGCGATCGCGGCTACCTCGCGCGCAGCGTCCACGATCAGCCGTTCTCCCTCATCCTCTTGGACGAGATCGAGAAGGCGCACCCGAAAGTCCTGAACCTCTTCCTGCAGGTGCTCGACGAGGGATTCCTCGCCGACGCCACTGGCGGCAAGACCGATTTCCGCAACACGATCATCGTGGCGACCTCCAACGCCGGCGCGCTCTTCATCCGCGAGTTCTTCCGCACGCCCGGCTCCGAAGCGTCGAACACCTTCAATGAGAATCTCATCGACGCGATTCTCAAACAGCAGACGTTCTCGCCCGAGTTCTTGAACCGCTTCGACGCGGTCATCGTCTACCGCCCGCTTTCGCGCGAGATGGCGGCGCGCGTGGCGATCATCATGATCGACGCCATCATCCGCTCCATCTTAAAGGAGAAGGGGATCACGGTGCAGGTGGACGAGGACGTCGTGGAACTTTTGGTCGAGCGGGGCTACAGCGCGGAATTCGGCGCCCGCGAGATGCGCAGGGTCATCCAGGAGTCCATCGAGAACTTCCTCGCCGAGTACCTGCTCAATCACGAGGTGAAGCGCGGAGGGCAGATCGTGATCCGCAGCGAGGATCTGCAGAAGTGAGCGCAGCGTCCAGTGATACGAAAAAAGCCCCTCGCTTTCGCAGGGGGCTCTCTTCCTCTTGATTTGTTACCTCATAACTTTTTGCACTTCCGGCAGATTCCACACTTCCTCGTAGGTCTTGGCATTCTCATACTCGGGCTTGTACGCGCCGCGTACGGCCAGCTCGTTCAAGAGTCCCTGTTTGAGCATCGCGTTGTGGCCGGCCTGCATGTCGATGGTTCCGCCCGAGAACGTCGCGCGGTAGGGCTCTTCCACGTTGGCGCGCGAGAAGGAGGAGCCCACGTTGCCGCGGACGTCCCCCATCGACTGCAGCAGTTGTCGTGAGACGACCGACGAGTGCCCGCCGGAGAGGAACACGATGAAGAGCTCTTCCGGAATCTGTGCACGCCCGCAGAGGCGCCTGAAGGACGCGGCGGATGCCTCCGGTTCGATCGGCTCTTCGTAGTCCTTCCCCGGCTTGCCCGCCGTGGGGAAGCTCGTTTTCACCGCGAACGGATGATTGCCCAGCCCTTCCTGCCGGATGCGCTTGAGCATCCTGCCGAGCAGCCGGACCATGAGGTCCTCGCGCTGGGCGAGAGTCCCCGGACTCTTGATGTCGAACTCCGGCTCGAGTATGGCTGAGATCTTGCCGTTCTTGGCGGCAAGCCTTTGCACCTCGACCATCTGGTCGGCTGCGTCCTCCACGTACTGCGGGAGGTTCACCTTCGCCGTCGTGCGGGTCTTGATGAGGTGCACGCCGATCTCGACGAGTTTCGCCATCTCCGCTTCAAGGGAGTCCATCTCCGTGGCGAGGCCCGTCTGGCTGTCCAAGCCGAGTTTCTTGCCGATGACGAGGATTCCCTGATCCTCGAGGGCGGATCGCAGCGGCTGTCCGTCCGGTGCCGTGAGCTGGTAGAGATCGTCGTGAACGATCGCCGCTTCGAAGTAATCGCTGAGGCCGGGTGTGGTTGCAAGCATCTCGCGTGCGGCATTGCCCTTTGCATCGAAGGTCGCATCGTCCACCTCGATGCCGAACTGTTTGAAGTGTTTGACGTGCGTGCCTCTGCTCTGGTCCATGGCGAGGAAGTGCGGCGGCTTGCCGGATCTCAGGAGAGCTTCGACTGTCTGTTCATGGTCGAGTTGTTCGGGCATGGGAGAGGGGGGAAGGGGATCGAAAAGAGGTCAGGGGGAAATGTTAACTCTCATTGGCACGTTGGATGCATCGACGAACGGCGAAGTCGGTCGATCGTGGGCAAGCGGCTTTGCGGCGAGGAATGCCGGGGCTGGGGGAAGTAATGCGAGGTATCATGGATGCATGGAACGCTATTTCGTCTACATGCTCCGTTGCTTGGATGGCACGTACTACGTTGGCATCACGAACGACGTGGAGAAGCGCGTGGTGCAACATCAGGAAGGTTGGGATCCCTCGGCCTACACGCACAATCGCCGTCCGGTTGCGTTGGTCTACAGCGCGGAGTTCTCGGAGGTGACAGATGCGATTGCGTTTGAGAAGCAGGTGAAAGGATGGGGGAGGAAGAAGAAAGAGGCGTTGATACGAGGGGAATATGAGAGGTTGCCAGGGTTGGCCAAAAAAGTTTTTCGTAAGGTGTGTGGATAGCACCATGCAGTGCCGCCGTGTCACTCTGAGTGCCCCACGTGTCCACGCTTCGATACATTCCTCGCCCCGCGGCCGCGGGGCTCGGAACACTCAGCGTGACACGCGGGGCGTATCGAAGAGTCGACACGGCGGCAATAGACCAATCGGTCGGAGATTATTTGTTATGGGCAAAAGGATCGTAGTTTAGGTGAATCGTATTTGCAGAAAGATTCGGTGTGTAATATTCGGTAATTGTGATCGCAAGATTTTCGTCGTCATCAATCGTAAGACAGTGCGATTTCCCATCAGGTCTGTCTATAAATGGCAACAAATCATCATTTCTATACCCACAATAAAAACCAAAAATGGTGGGCAGACGAACATTATCGAGAACAATGTCCCCCTCAACTTCTGAATCAATTTTGGCCAATATGCTGAAATCGACGAGCGATGTTCTGCAGATAAGAACTGGCTCAGTAGTGCGTGAAAGTATCGGAAATGTCCGATCTTGTGAGAGGTGGAACCTTTCAATGGTATTCAAGTGTTTAACTCCTTCGAGATAGTGGTAACTCACTTCAATGGGATTACAATTAATGGAATTGGCGTTTTGTGGAATCACGGTCATACCATCCGACTCGCGAAAACCCACATTTTCAGTGAACTTTTTGGCTGATCTAAAGGCAGGGAAGCCAATCTTAATATAGGGAAAGCCGCGAGAATTTCCATGAGCAAGAAAGCAAAGCTCATACCTTTCTGACGTGGAGCCTTGAAGCAAGATTCTTGTTTTTTCGAGGTGTCCCATGATGATTTGAAAGGCCCCCGCCCTGAGGGAAACCGAGGGGCGGGGGATGAAATGCTTTAGAAGTCCTCCATCCCCCCCATCCCTCCGCCCGGCATCGGGGGCATCTTCTCCTCCTTCTTCGGGATCTCGACGATGGCGACTTCGAGGGTCAGGAACATCGAGGCGACCGAGGCGGCGTTCTCGAGAGCCGAGCGCGTGACCTTCTTCGGGTCGATGACGCGTGACTTCACGAGGTCCTCGATCTTCCCGGTGATCACGTTGTAGCCGTCGTTCCCCTTGGCCGCGCGCACCTTCTCGAGGATCACTTCGCCGGCCACGCCCGCGTTGTCGGCGATCTGCCGGCACGGGGCGGTCAGGGCGTTACGGATGATGTCGATGCCGATCTGCTCGTCCTCGTTGTCCGCCTTGAGCTTCTCGAGGCCTTTGAGGGCCCGGATGTACGCGGTGCCGCCGCCGGGGACGATGCCCTCTTCGGCCGCCGCGCGGGTGGCCGAGAGCGCGTCCTCCACGCGGTGCTGCTTCTCCTTCTGCTCCACTTCCGTCGCGGCGCCGACCTTGATGACGGCCACGCCGCCGGAGAGCTTGGCGAGGCGCTCCTGGAGCTTCTCGCGGTCGAAGTCGGAGGATGTCTTGTCGAGCGCGACCTTGATCTCATTGATGCGCTGATCGATGTCGGCCTTCTTCCCGTCCCCGCCGACGATGAGGGTCTTGTCCTTGTCGGCCACCACCCTGCGGGCGGAGCCGAGGTCGTCGATGGTCGCGTTCTCGAGCTTGAGGCCTATCTCCTCGGAGATGACGCGCCCGCCCGTGAGCGCGGCGATGTCGCGGAGGATCTCCTTGCGGCGGTCGCCGAAGGCCGGAGCCTTCACGGCGAGCGCGGAGAAGGTACCGCGGAGCTTGTTCACGACGAGCGTGGCGAGCGCTTCACCCTCGACGCTCTCCGAGATGATCACGATCTCCTTCTTCCCGCGCTGTGCGACCTGCTCCAGCACCGGGAGGATCTCCTGGATGGAGCTGATCTTCTTGTCCGTGATGAGGATGAGCGGCTTCTCGAAGACCGCCTCCATGCGCTGCGTGTCCGTGATGAAGTACGGGGAGATGTACCCGTTGTCGAACTGCATACCCTCGACGTACTCCTTCTCGATGCCGAGCGTCTGGCCGGCTTCCACCGTGACCACGCCGTCCTTGCCGACCTCGTCGATGACTTCGGCGATCACGTCGCCGATCTCGGTATCCTGCGCGGAAATGGTGGCGACGGCGGCGTATTCCTCCTTCTTGGAAACGTCCTTCTTGATGGAGGTGAGTTCCTGCGAGACCGCGGCGACGGCCCTCTCGATGCCGCGCTTCACGGCGATCGCGTTGGAGCCGGAGCTCAGGTGCTTCATGCCCTCCTCCATAATGGCGTGCGCGAGGACCGTGGCGGTTGTCGTGCCGTCACCCGCGGCGTCGTTCGTCTTCGTGGCGGCCTCGCGGACGAGCTGTGCGCCCAGATTCTCGAACGGATCCTCGAGCTCCACTTCCTTGGCGACGGAGACGCCGTCTTTCGTGACGGTCGGTCCGCCGAATTTCTTCTCGATGACCGCATTTCTGCCCTTGGGGCCCATGGTGGCGCGGACGGCCTCCGTGAGCTTGGTGACTCCCGCGAAGATCTTCTTGCGGGCTTCGTTTCCGAACAGGAGTTTCTTGGCTGGCATGGGATGAGAGGGGAAAGAGTGAGGGTTAAAGTGTCAGGCTGAGCGGAGTCGAAGCCTCATTTGACGAGGCCGAGGATGGAGTCCAAGTGCAGGATCTTCACCTCGATATCCTTATTGTTCGTGTCCTTGAGCTTCACGTCATCGCCGGCGTACTTGCCGAAGAGCACGCGGTCGCCGACCTTCACGTACTTGGAGGGATCGACGGAATCCTTGCCCACGCCGCCCTTGCCGACGGCGAGGACGACGCCTTCCTGCGGTTTCTCGCCGGAGGCGGTATCGGGGATGATGATGCCGGAGGCCGTGACCTGTTCGGCTTCGATGGGATGGACGACGACGCGGTCGCCGATGGGTTCGATATTCACCTTGAGCTTCGGTACTGCGGTCATAGGAGGGGGAGGGGAAAGAGGACGAGGAGAAATCGACGCCGTCTTTCTGAAGACAGCCGATTAGCAGTCCGCATTTTAGAGTGCCAACCTCGGGAGTCAAGAGACTCAAGCGATGAAATGCTTGCCGGAACATGCAAACGAATTTCATTGACCCTCCGTCTCAGCAGATTACTATCTGCAGTGGAAAGATACTTGACAATATTCAATATTATAATATTGTCTCACATCTCTGTTTTATCGCTTCCCTCCGACATTCCCATAGCATCGATCGAATCAGAATCACCGAGCGAACCGGAGCCTCCCGGTGAACGTACCGCCACGAATCTTGCCAGCACCCTGACATTCCGGGGTTCCTCCGACGAACCTGCGGAGAGGAGGAAGCTCGATGAGCGTTCTCTCCTGTGCGATGCGCTGTCGGATAACCTCACTGGGCAGGCACTTCGTTGGGGCGAGAATCGCAGCGGGAGAATCATGACGCCGACGGGCTTCACGTTTACGTACTGCTTCTCGCGCCTCAAGGATGCTTCGGGGATGTTCCTGCGCCTCTCCGATGGGGACGTCAGACTCACGCAGAGCGGGATTCAATTCTCCTCGAACAGAGGCAGATTCGATTACGTCAGTCTCACCGTGGAGGTAGGCGGAAACGGGGAAGTCGCGCGCGGCTCCGTTGGCGTCAACGGCATCTGCCCCCTGAAGTCCAATGCGATCCGCTATGGCACACCGCTCACGTTTCGTGTGAGCGACAAGAGTGATCATGATGTTCCTTTGGAGCAGGTGGAAGCACAGGCGCGTGTCTTGGTGAATGGTGCGAGGGGAGAGGTGGAGAAGCTCCTGCGGGAAGCGCGGACGAAGGCCCAGCACCTGGCGCGGCGGAACACCCATCAACCGGTTGCATCTTTGCGCATTCCCTGGGCGGAGGCACGGAATATCGAAGATGCTCTCGGTCGCGTGCAGGAGGAACAGATGGCCCAGTGGCGCGCGCAGTTCCCCGGCGTGGAGTGGGGGGAGTGAAAATGTGTTATGTTTCTTTGACGGAGCCGTAGCACTGTCGGAGAGTGGTTTCATGACGGTGGAATCATCCGATGAACGGCCTGAGCCTCTGGCGGATCGTCATGGCGCGGCGCCGGCAGCCGGCGAGACAGCGCTGCGTGAAGCGTTTCGCATGCAGCTCCTCACATACGCATCCGTCCCCGATGGTGACGTCACCGTCCCCGAAGCCGATCTGTATTTAGATGAGCTCGATTGCACGATCGAAGATCTTCAACGGGAGAGTGATCGTCTGGAGGCTGCACGGGAATTGTCCGCAGATGTCGCAGATCGTCTCAAGGAGGTCGAAAGACAACTGACAGCATTGGGTGCGTTGAATGCGCGCTTGGGCAGGAGCAGGAGGCTCACCATCCGCGAGGCGCAAGCGATGCGGAGGCACTTCCCGCCGCGCGGGGAGAAGAACAATTCATAGGATCCTCCTCTCAGAGAAAACGGGATGGATTTGTTGGGCAGTTCGACTCGTTTCGCTCGCTCACTGTCATTCGCCTCCGCTCATATCTCTGGTAACGAGGCCGTGGTTTACCATGAGCGCAGCGAACGAAGTGAGCGGGGTCGAATGGTGCCGACGGAGAGAATCGAACTCTCATGGGATTGCTCCCACACGCTCCTGAAGCGTGCGCGTCTACCAATTCCGCCACGTCGGCTCGGCACGGAAGGAGTATACGGGGAGAGGATTTTTGTGCAATGATAGGCGCATATGTTCTCCCGGATCCTCGATCGAGTTTACGGCCTGCCGTGGCTGAAAGTAAGCGAGTGGGTCGTCATCGGCTTCACCGCCGTCATGCTCCTGTGGAGAGGAGGGAAGGGGATCGAATCGACGTGGGCGCTCACGGCCGTCGCCTGGCTTGCGGTCTTCTCGTACTGGGCGCGCGGCGGCAGCGAGGAGGAACGCATCCCTATCTGGCTCTGGGCGGCTTCCATGGGGCTCGCGCTGTGGATGGTCGTGAGCTATGCCTTCTCGCTCACCAAGAATTACGGACTTGATGAAGTCTTACGGACCGGGGCGCTTCTGCTCCTCTTCCTCTGGGCGACGCGGCGCATGCCGCAAGATCTCGGCGATCGGACATCGTTCCTGCGCAAGCTCCTCGTCGTACTGCTGCCCATCACGTTTCTGGCGTGCGTCATCGGCGTGGGGGTCTACGTCGGGCAACCCGTGAACCGCTTCGTGGGAACGTTCTTCTACTTCCGATTTGCCACCGACTACTGGCCCAATGCGTGGGCGGAGTACCTGCTCATCGTCTGGCCGCTGCTCGCCGCCTGGGTTCTCAAGGAGAAACGTCCCTGGCAGAGCGTGCTGTCCATGGTCCCGTTGGGGTTCGTCTTCGGCTGCCTGCTGCTCACGTACTCCCGCGGCGCGATCCTCGCATGCGCGGCACAGCTGATGCTGTGGGGGGCCATCACATGGTGGAAGAGTGCGGTATTCTTTCCGTGGAAGATGTTCGCGCTGCGGGCGGGGACGGTGGTCGTGATCGCCGTCGGTCTCTTCTTCGGTGCCAATGCCGTGCGCAATGCATTCCATCATCCCGTTCAGTCCGTGACGGACAAGGTTCTCTTCACGGCTGCCGAAGGGTCGTCTTCCATCTCCGAACGGCGGCAGTTCTGGGGGCAGGCTCTCTCCCTCGCCAACGCGCGCCCATGGACGGGATGGGGGCCCTACAGTTTCCGTTTCATCCAGCCGCGTCTGCAGGAGGGTGTGCTCGCGACATCCGATCATCCGCACAACGTCGTGCTCAAGTTCGCCGCGGAGGAGGGGTGGATAGGAGCGATCCTCTTTCTCGTTGTTGTATTGGGTGTGCTCTTCAAGGCGGCAAAGTGCGATCTCTCCGATCCGTGGTTCGCCGTGCCGGGATTGCTCCTCATCGGGCTCGTGGGGGTTCTCGCACACAACTTCATCGATTACAATCTCCAGTTCCTCGCGATTGCCGTGCCGTTCTGGCTGGTTTTGGGACTCTTGGCCGGGGCTCTCCCCTGGAAGGAGCCCATTCATTTGAACAAGAAAGTAGTACGGTCTTTTGAAGTACTGTTTGCGACATTCTTACTTTCGATTGCCATCATTGAGTTCCCGCCGCTCGTGACGTCCGCGATCGGGAGATTGGCGGAGGGGGCGGGGGAGCCGGAGCGGGCGCTCTCGTGGTACGCCGCTTCGAGTCATGAGCGATTCAGCCGGGATCTGCACCTTAGTCGAACAAAAATATTATACGAGTTGGAGCGCTATCCGGAGGCACAAACAGCACTCGATGACTATTTCAGGCAGAATGCGGAAGACGCGCGCGCCTGGCGCCGGCAGGGCGACCTCGCCAGAGCGTCCCATGATCTGCCGCGGGCGCTCGGAGCGTACGAGAATGCCTTCATGCTCGCGCCGTTCAATGAGGTCGGCATTACGGCCTCGCTCCTGCAGACGCTCTCAGAGCTCAAGATGACGGACGATATCGCTCAGCGCAAAGACGAATTCCTTGCGATCTTCCGCACATTCGCCGATGCCATCGATCGCAATGTCCATTACATCGATCTCTCGGGGAACGTCGAGGATCTCGTAAGGCTCTCGACGCTGCTTGCCGACCTCTACCCTTTGGATGCGCCGCAGATATCCGTTCTGGCCGCCAAGGCCGATCATCGTGCGAAGCTCGAGCGCAAGACTTTTTCCGAACAGCCGAAGGGGTTTCTGTGGTAGAGGATTTCAGAAGAGTCAGAGAATCTAGAAGAGTCAAAAGAGTCAGAGGATTCGGAATATCTTCTCCTCTGATCCCTCCGAATCCTTTGATTCCTCTGAATCCTTTCCCTATACTTCGCCTCTCTTTTCCCCATCCCTCATCCTATGTCCAGCCGCCTCCTTCCTCTGTTTCTTCTTCCTGCCCTCCTCCTTTCCGCCTGCTGGTGGCAGCAGGATGACCAGGGAATCGGTACGGAGACGTACAACGTGATTCTCCCGCAGAACGGCAAAGCGGTGCATCCGAAGTACGGCAAGGAAACATGGTTCGCATACGGCGCATTGAACGGCGTCGGAGGATCGGTGGCGAACGGCGTGGCGCAGGCGTACCTGTTCGAAGGCGGGGCGTACGATCTCTCCCTTCAGCTCAATGCACAGATCGCCAAGGAAGGAACGTTCTATGAGGCGTGGCTGAAGACCGGATCCGGACAGATGCTCTCAGCCGGACATCTCGTCAATCACTTCGGCGACGTGCGGCATCAGCTGCAGTTCGAGAGCAAGGAGGATTTCAGCGGAGATCTGCGGGTGGTCGTGACGCTCGAGAAGGATGATGGCAATCCCGCGCCGTCGGATCAGGTGATCGCGGAAGGAACATTGAAGCCGACGAAGCGGTAACGTACATCCCCCCCTTTCCGTAGCTGGGGCTCATGAACCCCAGCTACGGAAGACGATAGCTAACTGCCGAAGAACATGAGGCGTTTTTTGTAAGCTCCTACTTCTTGAGCGATGGTATCGAGGACGCCGCGAGCATTCTCCCGGCCGGTGTCCGCTCCGAGGTCGAACGATGTCATGGCGAGCTTGTGCGGATTCCCATTGCGATCCTCTTCGGCATTGTGGAAGTTTTGGATGTTGAAACCTCTCTCACCAAGCTCCGTTGTTGCTCTCTGCAGTTGCTGCTTGACGCTTGCGTGCGTGAGAACGAAGCGGTAGCCGGGCTTCGAGCGGACTCCTGCATCAATCTTCGGCACGGTGTGCCCCGGGATGCTGTCGGGATTCACGATGCCGTGCAGAGCGAAGTCCGTCATGCGCTGGGCCGCCTCGCGCCCGAGGCGTGCCTTGGTCACCCGGTCGTCCGCGGCCGTGTGCGGCGTCCCTGCGAAGCGATCCTGTTTGACGATCAGTCGCGTCGGTTCGTCTTTGAACATGTCATCCCCCTTCTTTTCATCCCAGAAGACATCGGAACCGTACGAGAGTCCTCCGTGCATCTTCGCAAGCAGCCCCTCCTTCGAGACTGCCTTTCCCCGGGCGGTATTTACGAGGAGACCGTCGTCGCGCATGCGCGCGAGCAGTTCCGGCGTGAGAGTCGTATCGGCCGTATGGATGGAGACGATGTGGGATTGCTCCAGGAGCTCTTCCAGAGGGACTCTCTGAGCATCTGCGACGGGAACATCCCGGATATCCGCATAGAGGACTCGTGCGAAGAGCGGCTTGGCGAGACGGTGAAGCGTTTGGCCGATGCGGCCGAACCCGACTATTCCAAGGGTTTTTTCAGAAAGGTCGATCGGCTCCACCCGCGCGTCCCTGCCCTTATCCCAGCGCCCTTCCTGCAGACTTTGTGTTCCTTCTTTTAGGCGCGCGGCCCATGAGAGGATGAAAGCGAGCGCGCGCTGGGCGACCGGTTGGGTAGAGGCGCCGGGGGTATTCAGCGTTGCCACTCCGGCGCGCGAGGCTGCGTCCATGGAGATGTTATCGACACCTACACCGACGCGAATGAGATACATGAGGGCGCGGAATCGTTCGAATGCCGCGAGATCGGGGAATTTGGATTTATCGCGGATGAGCATTCCTTGCGCCTGCTCAGGTGTATCCGTGAGGGCGATGCCGGGCGTTTGCTTCAGGCGGGTTACGACTTCCTGACTGACATTGTCCATTGCTGCGACGCGGAACGGTTCGAGGAGGCCGTCCTCGGTGACGTCGCCGCGGTAGAGGGGAAGGGATGAGGACAACATGGGAAGAAGGGGGAGAGGATAAGAAATGGGTACATACGAAAAACCCTCGCGGGATCTTCGAGGGTTGGAACGGAATGGTCGAATCTTCTCTTACAGCGCCGTTCCACCCTCGCTACCGGAGCAGCAAGAGGAGGAGACAGGGGCGCAGGAGAGGATGTAAGAGCCGTTCACTAGTCCGAGAATAGGCTGCTTCTTTTTGGAGCGCAAGTATCTTACTTTCTCCTCATCAGCAGCTCATCATCAGCAGCCGTTCCCGGCTGCGGCGTTCGTAGATTTTCTTGGCTCGGATACTCTTGCATGGTTATCGATTTTTCTTCGTCGGGGGACCAGGGGACCTTGTCCGGTCCCCTAGGCCCCCCGACACCCCCCCTGACGGCCATACCCTGAAGAGTGTCTCTATACATCTGAGTATTCCTTTGCATATACCCTCGAAAGGGAAGAGTGGGTTGGCGCGCCACGGGGGGTGAAGGGGAAGGCCCTGCTGCGAAGCAACTCGCCGACGAGGCGACCCCGAATCCTTGGAGGGGTCGACGAGGAGGCACAGGGCTTAAGCGGAGGAGCTCTGGCGCGCCGGCGTTTTGGCTCCACCTTTGTCGCCGGACAAAGGTGGAAGAGAGAGCAATTCAAGAAAATTTCCTCTAACCATGCACAAATATCCGCGGTCATTGTGCCCGGATGGTTGATCCAAAAGCTTATTTCTTGGAAATTCACTCAACAAGCCCGCGTCCTCCAGCGGCGATGCCGCAATGGCAGAGGCGATGTGTCTATGGGACCCTTCAGGGGTCGTATGCTTGAGCTTGCATTCCCGCTTCCGACTTAACCAAGGGTCGGGAGGCTCATCACCATGTACAGGGAGATGGTGGTGATGAGCAGCGCATGGGTGACCATGAGCTGGAATGAAGCGCGGTGTGAGAGTGGCTTCACGGTTTTCATGCTATTCCTGAGGGGAAAAGGCAGGCAGTGTACGGATAGTCGGATTGTTGTCTAGCAGTCCTTGACTACACTTTGTGTTCAATGGGGGGGATAACTGATAAGAAGAGAACAGAATCGCCATTTGGCAATGATCTGGTAGGGCTCCGGACCGCTTCCGGCATGTGAAGATATCTATACAATCCGAAGGGTCATTTATGAACAAATTATTTGTACAATAGTGGTGCAAGACTAGCCGGAATTCGATGATTTACAGCTACTACGCAGCCCTAGCTGAAGCCAAAACGTCGTCTTTGAGAAGCTTGTACTCGTAGCCGTCGATCACGCATTGCCATCCAGCCTCGATGGAGTTACCTGAGACGCCGACGGTGTAGAACCGATCCTCGCCATCCTCCCACTCGACCGTCACCTGCACTTTGGAGTGGGTTCCTTCATCGTTCGGGGCCTTCTCGACAATGTAATCGACGAGTTTCAGCTGCCTCAGTTGGGGGAAACGGTGCTCGAGCGCCTTGAGGACGGCCTCGGACAGGGCTCCGATGGGACCGTCGTCCTTGGCGACTTCGTGATACTCCGTTTCGGCGTCACCATTGACGCCGACGAGAACGATGGCGCGCGTGTTTTTTATTCCATCAGCTTCCTCACGGACTTGCTCTACATCCTCGGGGATTTCTCCCGCTGCGTGCACCGATAGGGTGCTGTGAATTTCAGATTCGATGATACGGATCTTCGGGGTGAAGGCGCCGATTGCCCGCAGCATGAGCAACGTGAGCGATGCCTCCCCCCGATCGAAGGTGTATCCGCGCGCCTCGCGTTTCTTCTGGGCGCGCAGGATCTTCTCCTGGAGCGACCTCTCGCCGAGGATCTGTTGTTTGAGCGTCGGCGTGATCGCGCAGGATGGTTTCGCAACCAGATGACGGACATTCGCGAGGCCGGATTGCTTGCTGCCGACGATGATGCGCTCATTGCCCCAGCGCTCCGGAGGGCTTTCGCGCGATTCGTACGTTGCGAGGTCGCGTTCCATCGCGGAAACGTGCATGCCTCCTTTGTGCGCATATGCGTTCTCTCCGACGAACGCCTGCCCTGGATGACGGCGGATTTTCATCCTGCGCGCTGCGTCTTCCGAGAAGGTGGTCAGGTGCTTCATTTGCTCTTCCGGCAGGACGTGGTAACCCTCGAGCGTAAGATTGGGAATCACTTTGAAGAGATCAACGTTGCCGCAACGCTCGCCGATGCCGTTCCATGTCCCCTGCACGTGGCGAACTCCTTCGCGGACGGCGGCGAGCACATTGGCTACGGCCAAGCCGCGGTCTTCATGGGGATGGAATCCGAGGATTGCCTCCTGGAAAGCGGCGTGTACGGCGCTGACCGTGCGCCCGACGCGGTCGGGAGTGGCGTGGCCGATCGTGTCGCACAGGATGAGCCTGCGTGCGCCGGCTTCGTGAGCTGCGCGCAGTGTGTCGAGCGCGTAGTCGGGATCCGCGCCGAAGGCGTCGAAAAAGTGTTCCGCGTCATAGAGGACTTCCTTCGCGCCGTTTGCGAGGAGATAGGCGACCGAATCGCGGATCATGGCGAGGTTTTCCTTGGGGGTGGTCTTGAGCGCCGTCTCGACCTGGAATCGCGAACTCTTCCCGACGACGGCGATGGCGGGTGCGCCGCTTGCGAGCAGGGCTTGCATTCCCAAGTCTTGCTCTGCGGGGATTCCCTTGCGGCGCGTCATGCCGAAAGCGACGAGAGCTGTTGAGTGCAGAGGGTCGTTCTTCAACTGCTCAAAGACCGCTTGATCGGTCGGGTTCGAACGCGGAAAACCCCCCTCCGCGTAGGCGAGGCCGAAGCAATCGTCCTTGCGGAGGACCAAGAGCTTATCCTGGGTGCTCAAGTTGACGCCGCGTGACTGGTCGCCGTCGCGGCAGGTGACGTCGCAGAGTTCGATGGTCGGGGCTTCGGACATGGAAATGGGGGAATATAAAAAAACCCGCTTGGCGCGGGAGAGTAGGGGAGATCGATCAGCAACTACTTCCTCACGCCTTTCGGAGCGGGGTAATAATGATGCTGCTGATGATTTGGTGGGAGGCCATGAGTGAGAGGATTGTAGGAGTGTGGAGCAATTTGTCAAATTCTTTCCAACTCAGCAGCAGCCGTCCCCGGCTGCGACGTTCATAGGTTTTCTTCGCTCGGATGCAGTTTCTTAGGTTTCGATTTTCTTTTCTTGGCGGGAGAGGGAACCTTGTTCGGTTCCCTTCCCCTCCGGCACCTCCTCATCCCTCCTAACGGCCAAACCATGAAGGAAATCTCGATTGCTTGTCTGATTTCGTTTCTCTTCTCGATATTTTAAATACGACAAGCCCGTCCCGCGGATGCGGGACGGGCTTGAAAGGTGCCGAACGAAGAATCGTTCAGCGGGTGGGCTCTTCGCAGGAGAGGAGGTCGCGGATCTTGGCGCAGATGGCTCCGGCGCACTTGGCGTCGACGGGTTGCGAGAAGACGGCGTCGAGCTTGTGGCCGGCCATTGTGGGATTGGCATCTGCGGGGACGATGGCGATGACGCACACCGTCCGACCATCTTGGCAGTGCCTGATCGCCTGGCAACAGTCATAAGCCCCATCCTTCGCGAAGTCCACGATGGCGCAGTCGACGGTGTTCTGCTCCGCGATCGATGGGGCGGTAGCGTGCGCGGGGACTATCACACTTTGGAAGTACAACTCCTGCGGCATCGCGGCTTCGAGAACTTCCACGAGGGTGCGGTCCTGCGTGACGATCAACACGCGTATGCGCCCCTCCTCCAGTCTGGCGAGAGACTTTTTGCGAGCTCTCATGACTTGGATGAGATGCCAACGCGGGATGCGGCGGGCGCCGCGAGGGGAGCCCCGGTCGCTGGTGAGCACTCCGTTGTTCGTCCACCTTTTGATGGTGGACTCGCTGACGCCGGCGACGAAGGCCGCTTCACCGGTGGTGAAGGTTGCCTTCCGAACGTTGACATGTCGGGCACTGGCGTTCTTGATCACGATCTGTCTCCTTATCACTATGGTGTAGGACCGTTCCTGACAACCGCGAAGTGCGGATGGCAAGGAAGGGACCGGAAAGAGCTTAAGACAAGTGTAAACTACGGTTTACATCCGTCCAAGGAGTTTACGGAGATTCGGGCAATGCGAAAGACCCCTGCCGGGAGGGTAGGGTCTTCGTGATGTCCGAGGAAGCGCAAAGGTGAGAGTCTGGTTAGCCGGTTGAACACGTCCTCAAAAACGAAGATGGCCCACTTCGCCCTTCGGGCTTCGCGGGGCCACACTCCGTACTATCCGATGAATTCACGTGGCGTGCCACGCGAAGCTCGCCACAGGCGAGCGGAGTGTGGTCGGGGTGACTGGACTCGAACCAGCGACCTTACGGTCCCGAACCGTACGCTCTAGCCAACTGAGCTACACCCCGGCTCCGCGCATCTTACTCACCCTGCAGCCGGAAGGGAAATGAGTCGTCGAACGATTGACAGGCTTCCATCGTGGCGCAAGATAGCCCGCTGCGCGGACACTCTGTCTACGCAGTCGTTCCTTTCACAGGGAGGGTCGTGTCATGAGCGCATACCGATGTTTCGATGTAACGGAGAACGACGGTGTGTCCGTCGTCCGCTTCCGTGTGGCAAAGATCATCGAGGACCACTGGATCAATCAGATGAAGGAGGAATTGTTTCGTTTCTGCGACGAGCTGGCTGGAAGCGGAAATGTCGTCCACATCTTGATCACCTTCGAGAATGTGGACTTCTTCTCCTCGGCGGCTCTCGGCGGGCTCATGCACCTTGATAAGATGGTTAAGCGGGTTGGTGGCAAGCTCGTCTGCTGCTCCATGCGAGCCGAAGTTTATGAGGTGTTTACCATCACCAAGCTCAACCGACTCTTCACGATCGTGAACTCGGCAGAGCAGGCGCTCCGCATGTTCGCCGCCGTTGCATGATGTTGTATGACCGAGAGGAACGCACCCGCGCCAGCCGTCAGGCTGGCGCTGTTGAATCAACAGAAATTCTCCGCAGGTCGTCGTGGCACGCTACAATGCTCCCATGCGCTCCTACCGCTACTTCGACTTCATCATGGCCGCGTTCGTCGCGGTGCTCCTCATCTCCAATGTCGCCTCCAGTGCGAAGATCGTGGACTGGGGCTTCTCCCTCGCAGGGGTTCGTATGGCCTTTGACGCGGGGACGCTGCTCTTCCCCGTAAGCTACATCTTCGGCGACATCCTCACGGAAGTCTACGGGTATGCGCGCTCGCGCAGGGTTATCTGGGCGGGGTTCACTGCGATGCTCCTTGCGAGCGTGTGCATCTTCATCATCGGACGGCTCCCCGGGGAGAGCGCGTGGCAGAGCTATGCAGGCGACGGCGCATTCCAGAGCATCCTCGGGGGCGTGGGTTCCGGCGCCATCGTCCTTGCGAGTTTGATCGCCTACTTCTGCGGAGAGTTCATGAATTCGTACGTGCTTGCGAAGATGAAGGTGATGATGGCAGGGCGGCATCTGTGGATGCGCACGATCGGCTCCACGCTTGTCGGCGAGGGGGTGGATACGGTTGCCTTCATTCTCATCGCCACGTTCTTCGGCGTCTTCCCGTGGGAGATTTTCGTGAGTCTCATCCTCACCAATTACCTCTTCAAGGTGGGTATCGAAGTGATCCTCACCCCCATCACGTACCGGATTGTCGCTTTTTTGAAGTCTGCGGAGCGGGAGGACTACTACGACCGCACGACTGATTTCAATCCGTTCGTCGTTGCATCATGCCCGTAGCAACAGCATCGAGAGTGCTCACGCGCCCTTTCTTCGATCGCGCCGTGGTCGCCGTTGCCCGCGATCTCCTCGGGAAATTTCTCGTGCGGCGCATCCGCGGGCGCGCCGTCGCCGTGATGATCACGGAGACGGAAGCCTATGACGGGCCGCGGGATCGCGCCTGCCATGCGCATCGCGGCAGGACTCCCCGCAACGCTCCCATGTTCGGACCGGCGGGGCACTGGTACGTGTACTTCGTCTACGGCATGCATTGGATGCTCAATGTCGTCACGGGGGAGAGCGGCTACCCCGCGGCGGTGCTCATCCGTGGGGTGGGGGACTGGGACGGCCCCGGGAAGGTGACGAAGGCCCTCGCGATCGACGGCGGCTTCTCGGGGAAGGCGGCGGATGGAGAGTCAGGCTTGTGGATTGAGGATCGGGGAGTGGTCGTTGATCGAAAGAACATTCGCGCGGCTCCGCGCATCGGTGTGGACTATGCGGGAGCGTGGGCGAGGAAGAAATGGAGGTTCGTCCTCGATGAGGGTTAAGATTAGGATGAGGATTAGGACCTTGTCATGGGACAATCAAAGCAGCTTCCTTAACCCTAACCCTAACTCCTAACCCTCCTTTGTAGTACAGTGCCTATGATGCACGTGCGTCCTCTCATCATCGCTTCCATCGCTCTCTCCCTCGTCGCCTGTACTTCCACCCCTCCCGCTATGCCAGGTCCCTTGAGTGACATGCGGCTGAAGAGCCCGCGCATCATCACCAACAGCCTCCTCCCCGTGGACTACACGTGTGATGGGAAAGAGGTAAGCCCGCCGCTCGCCATCTCGAAGGCTCCGAAGGGGACGCAGAGCTTCGTCCTGGTCGCGGATGATCCGGATGCACCGAGCGGGCTGTGGATTCATTGGCTCGTCTACAATATCTCCCCCGATGTGACGGAAATTTCCGAAGGAACCGTGCCTATCGGAGGAGTGGAGGGCGTGACGAGCACGGGGGAGACCGCGTATCACGGACCGTGTCCTCCCTCGGGGGTCCACCGCTACTACTTCAAGCTCTATGCACTCGATACGTTGCTGCAGTTTGAAACGCCTCCGGATTGGGCGACGGTGGAGAAGGCGATGGGAGGCCATGTGCTGGCTCGCGCGGAAATCTTCGCACGGTACGAGAGAAATGCAAAATTGAAAATGCAAAATTGAAAATGCCATTCTCATACAATTTTCCATTTTCCATTTTCCATTTTCCATTATACTTTCTCCGTTTCCCCCTTTCTTATGGCACTGCGCGCACTTCGTCCGCTCTACATCGTTCTCGGTGTCGTCATCCTCCTCATCCTTTGGGTGTGGTCCGGTTACAACGGCCTCATCCGGGAAAAGGCGAACGTGGATGGCATGTGGGCTCAGGTGGAGACGCAGTACCAGCGCAGGTTCGATCTCGTGCCGAATCTCGTCTCGACCGTGAAGGGCGCGGCGCAGTTCGAGCAGTCGACGTTCACCGCGGTGACAGAGGCGCGCACAAAGTGGATGAATGCCGGAGGCGACCGCGGGCAGCAGATCGCCGCGGCCACGGGTTTCGACTCCGCCCTCTCCCGTCTGCTCGTGACGGTGGAGGCGTATCCGCAGTTGCAGGCCACGCAGGCGTTCCGCGATCTCATGACGCAGCTCGAGGGCACGGAGAACCGCATCGCCACCGCGCGGCGTGACTTCAACGGCGCCGTGCAGAGCTACAACGTGTTGGTGAAGGTTTTCCCGCGCAATATCCTCGCCGGGATCTTCGGATTCTCTGCCGAGCCGTTCTTCGCGTCGGATGAAGGTGCGGATAAGGCTCCTGCGGTCAACTTCCAGTAGAGTCCGACCGATGATCGTCCCCCCATGTCGCCGGCTGCTGCCCTCCATTCTCACGGGTCTCGTGACAGTGTGTGCTTTTGTCGGGACGGTGCAGGCGTTCGATGTGCCGCCCAATGACGGCTATGTGACGGACACGGCGGGACTCCTGACGCCGGATCAGAAGCTGCAGCTCGATACGATCATTGCGGACGAGCGGCTCAAATCGTCCAATGAGATCGCGGTGGCGATCGTTCCCTCCTTGAACGGCGAGGCCATCGCGGACGTAGCGGTTGAGATCGGCCGGGCGTGGGGAGTGGGGACGGCGCAGAACGACAACGGCATCCTCATGCTCGTCTCCCGCGACGATCGCGAGATCTTCATCGCGACGGGCTACGGGCTCGAGGGAGCTCTGCCGGATATCGTCACGAAGGGGATTGTCGATGAGGATATCGTGCCTCAGTTCAAGGAAGGTGCGTACTTCGAGGGGATCAAAGCGGGCATCGAAGCCATGCAGAAACATATCTCGGGGGAATATACGGCGGACAGATACGCCAAGAGCTCTACTGAGGGGGTAGGCTTCGTGGGGTTCATTTTCTTCGCTGGCATGATCATTCTGCAGTGGCTCCTCGCCTTCCTCGGCCGCACGAAATCGTGGTGGCTCGGAGGCGTGCTCGGCGCGATTGGAGGGATTGTGCTCACCATTTTGTTTGCGTGGTGGCTGTCCATCCCGCTTCTTACCATTATCGGCTTCCTCGCAGATTACGTAGCCTCGAAGAACGCCGGCAAACTTGGCAAGAAGGGGCGGAGCGGGTGGACGGGGTGGGGAGGTGGAGGATGGAGCTCTGGCGGC